>ERZ869929.237-NODE-237-length-37076-cov-4.155668_pt1 | contig 37076 bp, 60 predicted proteins | sample MGYA00579312_ERZ869929 | MGnify/ENA primary metagenome ERZ869929 (study PRJEB32216, sample SAMN09231818) | wastewater metagenome | place: USA: Maryland | collected 2016-08-09 | study: EMG produced TPA metagenomics assembly of the PRJNA472060 data set (Reclaimed... | reverse complement strand
TTGAGTTGTACGAAGCCGACACTAATCCGATGGAGTTTTACGGTGAGTCATGGGCTAAGCATGTCATTCCAATGAATAGAGTTTTAAACGCTCTTGAATCTAGCGTGTTTGAGTACAACTATAAGTATGCCAAGGGACGAATTGTCATTGATAAACAATCTGGTGTAAGAATCGTAACTAATAGACACGGGGATATTATCGAGAAGAACCCCGGCGCAGAGGTTACGTCCCTCCCCCTACAGCCACTTCCAGCCTCATACGATCTACAGATTAGTAACATGCGGCGCTACATTGAAGACATTGGTGGAGCGCATGACATTTCATTCGGTAGAATTCCCGCCGGTGTTAAGTCTGGAACCGGAATAGCTGAACTCAAGACGGCTGACTCGTGTGTTGATACTGAAACCCAAGCACTAACAAAAACCGGATGGAAAAGGTATGACGAACTAGTTGGGGAATCAGAGATATATGTACTAGATCCAATCACCAAAAAGGGTAGATGGGGTCAGTTAAAGTCAATCTCATTCTATGAAAAAGAGAATGTCGATGTTTATAAGCTAGAATCAAGAAACATCTCATGTATCGCCACCACTAATCACTCATGGCTAGTAGAGAATAGACGTACCGGTTGGGAAAAGAGGGAAACAAGCGAATTAAGAAACGGAGACAAGATTCCACTGGCATTAGAAAGTTCAAGCATTCCAGATACTAAATTATATTCAGACGACTTCGTTGAATTAGTGGGGTGGGTTATAACCGAAGGCACGTACTCGGTTGGTCCAGTTATGGAAGCAAGAGGAGCTAGGGATATCAGGATCTATCAAGTTGACGCTCACAAAGAAGAATGCGATCAGATTAGGTCATTGCTAACAAGAATGGGTCTTGAGAGAAAATGGCACCTAGACAATCGTGGTTGTTGGCATTTTGCTTTTGCTAACGAACCAGCAAAACAAATTAGATCTATGTTTCCAGACAAAGACTTAACATTTGATTTTGTAAACTCTTTGACCAGAGATCAACTTGAGTTGTTGCTAGATACTATGATCAAAGCTGATGGTAGTGAGGATAAATACACTGGCAGAAGATGTTTTATAAACACTAAAAAACAGACCATAGATGTTGTCGCGCATATTTGCACTCTACTTGGAATAAGCACATCTATTGGTGAATACGACGACGGCGATGATAATCACGCTGTAAAATATGTGGTTTACCTTAGAGATGGTAAATATGTAGATGTCGGCAGCATGATGACTAAGGGGACAATGAAACTTGTCAAGTTTACTGGTAAGGTGTGGTGTCCTAGCACTGATGCAGGATTCTGGTTAGCAAGACGAAATGGTAAGTTATTTTATACAGGAAATACCAACCAGCAAGATCTAGTAGACAACCTCGAGGACTTCTTGACTAGAGTTGCTAAAAAGATATTGAAAGTTGTGGCAGAAAACTACGACGTACCTAAAGTGATTAAAGCTCTGGGTAAGGGTGGGAATGCACAACACTTCGCTGTAGTTGGAGAACAGGGTAAAAATCGCAAAAATAATAAACGGGTTAAAATCGGCACAGATGTATTCGATCTGGGGGTTATAGGATTAGAGAACGAAGTCAGAGTCACTATCGGATCTTGGCTTGCTTATACCAAATCAGCACAACAAGATAAGTTACTAGAATATTTCTCAGCCGGGATCATTGATCAAAAAACATTCCTTGAACACGCCGAGTTCGGTGATATTGATAACATTGTAAAGAGAACTCGTGAAGAAGAAATACTAAAGAAATTCAGGGGACAACCAGCTCAAGAAGGCATGCCCGGCGATGAAGAGATAGCCGATCAAGAGAACTTCCAAATGACAGTAGAAGGCAAGACTCCAGAGGCATTACCAGAGGATAATCACGATATTCATTTAATTGTCCACCAGGGCGCTCTAGGGATTAATGGCAATCCAATTGTCGAAGCGCATATGGAGCAACACTACAGACTGGCGGGAAGTAATAAACAACCAGCTGCCAACGCGCCCCAAGAGTTGCCAATAGGAATGCCTGGGATGGAAGCCCCTCAGGCACCAAGTCAATCTCAACCAGAAATGCCAGGACAAACCGAAATGATGCAGGGAATGCAGAATATGGGGGCTTAGTATATGACCCCTGAAACTCTAAAAGATAAACAATTTCAACTAAGTCTTTTTGGTAAGTTAATCCAATCGGTTAAGTCTGCCGCTGACGACGTAATAAGTGTGATAAAAAGTCACACATATGAAGTCAAAGTACTTAACCAACCACAAAGAATAAACTACGCTCCAAAGTTAAACGAACTTAAGAAAGATTTGAGTAGACTGCCGGTACTGTTGGAAAAGATATCCAACAAAGAGTACCCCACATTTGACTCATTGATTGAGGGGTTGGGTAAAGTTGAACAGTCTATAAAGCAACTAAAGTTCCCAGAGTCTAAAGAAACCGATATTAAGAGCGTAGTAGGGGGATTGTCAGAGGTAAGACGCGCCATTGAGAGCATAAAGATACCAGAGGCTAAGAATACAGACGTTTCAGGCCTATTAGAGCGCCTCGACGCCTTGAATAATAGCGTAAAAAGCATCAGAATTCCAGAAACTAAACAGGAAAAAGTGGATTTTGGACAGATTGTTAGTGCGATTGACAAATTACAGCTATCAATACCAAAAACTGAGAAGGCTCAAAAGCTAGATTTACTACCAGTGACGAGTTTACTTAGTGAACTTAGGGACTCAATCAAAGAACTTAAGCAAGAAAAGATAGAATTCCCCGATTCTATAGAAGTTAGCAACTTTCCCGTCCAAAGAGTCCCCCAACCGGTTACAAACATTAACATAAATGGATTAAGAGGGCCGGTTAAGTCTACGGCTATTACGGTAACTACCATCGCCACCGCTTTACCTACTACTAATCTAACTAATCGTCGGTCAGTGATTGTGTATAACAATTCGTCAGCCGTGGTTTACTTAGGGGGGTCAACGGTTACATCCGCTCAAGGATTCCCAGTACCTAGTGGTCAGTATTCACCGCCGATAGATTTATCTGACAGGGTTACTCTATATGGAATCGTCTCAACCAGTACCGCTGATGTACGCGTACTTGAGGCATCTATGGATGCTATAGGGAGTTGATATGGCTAGAATTGGTCAAGCCACGAACATCCCAACAACCCTACCCCCTACTGGCTCAGCTGGCGGTGATTTGACAGGGACTTATCCCAATCCAACAATCAATCCTTCATCGACGACGCTTGATACTAGGTATCTTAAACTAGATGCTAATAACTCCATGTCAGCGACAACGCTGATAACTAATCTAAACTCAGATTTACTAGACGGACAGCATGGAAGCTACTATGCCCCAACATCGTCATTGTCGTCTTATCTGAAACTCGATGCTTCAAACGATCCAATAACTGGTGACCTCAAACTTCAACCCACCGCCAGCTCAACCACAACCTTTCAGATATTCAAACAAGATGGGACAACAAATGTTTTGAATGTAGATACAACGAATGGATATATAGGAATAAATAGATCAAGTACATATGGGAGTTCTTCTTATTTTTTAGACGTTAATGGTGGGATACTGGGGGCAAGACTTGGAATAGGAACTGATACCGCAAATATTTACGGAGCATTTGTATATAACGGACCACTTACCTTAATCGGGTTAGCTTCGTATACCACTTACTTAAACCTAAGTGCCGACAGTACCGAAATTGCAAGACTGAATGGTACTAGCTTTGGTATAGGTACAGGAGCAACTATAAGTGCAAAACTTCATGTAAACGGCAATGCTTCAGGGATCACCTCAATCTTTAGAGCAAACGCTACTACACCAGGGAATATAACCGAGTGGCAAAACTCATCGGGAACAATCCTGGCAGCAGTTGATAGCGTTGGCAGACTTGGTGTAGGTATTACACCAACTAATGAGTTAGATGTTTCATTCTCACAAAACGCCTCTACTGACTTTGCGGTACTTAATGCTAATGATACGGGAACTGCGGCCAGAGCGGGATTCTCGGTTAGGGGCGATACTAACTACGGTATTAAATTTCTCCACTTCAATACTTCCTATACTACTTCTGGACTTTATGTAGCCAACAGAGACACACTTTTTAGTAATAGTCCTAACGGTTTCTACTTTGGAACCTCTGGCGCTGGCGAATTAGCCCTAGTTACGGGTGGTCTTTCTGCATCGACGAATACAAGATTGTTTATCAGTGGTGCGGGGCTTGTTCATATTGGTAATACTGGCGGTGTTGCTGGAGTATCAACTCTTAAAGTTACAAACGGTTCAGATGTAATTAATACTATTTTTAAAGGCTATTCTTCTCAAACAGCCAATTTGACGGAGTGGCAGAATAATAGTGGGACAGTGTTAGCAAATGTTGATCCACTTGGAAATATTAAATCATCAGGTAGAAAACGAGCAGTCGTTATTAAAACTTCGGGATATACGCTTACGGCCAACGATGAAGTGTGTGTTTGTAATTCAACTACGGCTTTTGCAATAACATTGCCAGCAGCCTCTGGTAGTGGTCAAACGTATGCAATATCAAATGTAAATACTGGAGTTATTACACTCACACCCAATGGAACGGATACGATTAATGGAGAAGCGACACAGTTGATTGACAGGTGGGCGTGCATTCAAGTTGTGGACTATGGTGCAGGAGTATGGACGATTATTTAATATTTATGGAGTAAAATAAAACAATGAGTAACTTCTCAAAAATGATTATAAAAGACGGTTACGGATTCCAAGTTGAAGCCACTCCGATGGATGAACTTAGAGTAGCGGAATGTACACGCCTAGTAGGTTCAACATTTACTGGAACCACTATAGATCCTAACTTCTGGACGGTAACAATTGCTGCATCGGGGGGGACTATTGCTACTGCCGATTTAACTACTATGCCTGGAGCCTTAACCCTATCAAGTAAAACCGACGGTACTGGTTCGGTAATTGTGCAATCGTTGCGTAGAGCAAGATATGTTGGAGGGAATTCAAACCGTTACCGAGCGCAGGTACAATTTGGAGACACGGGTGTAGCTAATAATACTAAAAGATGGGGATTGTTTGACGGTACAAACGGTGCTTATTTTAAGTTAGCAGGGACGTCTTTATCGGTAAACACGATGAAAGCTGGCAGTGAGACTTCGGTAGCTTCAGCTTCATGGAATGGATCAACTACCACTCCTACTTTAACTAACGTCAATACCTATGAGATTTACATCACTAACGCCAAAGTTTATTTTGTCATAGCTGGAGTACTGGTTCACACCGCTGCCTTCTCAACTACTACTTGGACAGCCACGACAACCTTACCAATTAGGGCGGATAACATAAATGCAACTAATACCACCGATACTGTAATGTATGTTCGGGTAATGACAGGATATAGATTGGGACCGATACATACTAACACTACATATAATCATATTGCTGGTGCCGCAACTACTGTCTGTAAATATGGGGCCGGAATGTTACATAGGATAGCTATTAATACACCCGGTACTTTGTGTACTGTTTATGACCAAACATCTGCTGCGGCACCAGTTATCGCTATAATTGATACTAGCAAGGCTACTGGTAATACGGGAAATGTAGAATTCATGTGTCCATTTGCTAACGGATTGACTGTGGTAACCACTGGTGCCGGAACCGATCTAACAATAATATTAGAATAGTTCTGATATTACTGTGGCCTATGGTATAATAAATATATGAAAAATATACCAAAAGGAAAAAGAGAACCAACCACCAAAGACAATATAGAACAACGATTTTGGGACAAAGTTGAGAAAACTGACGAATGTTGGAACTGGACAGGGTGTATATCATCCGACCATGGACAATTTCAGGATATTGGGAAAGTAATTGGTGCGCATGTATTTTCATGGAAGTTGCACAACGGAGAAATTCAAAAAGGTATGTTTGTTTTACACAGATGTGATAATGGAAAATGTGTCAATCCAGATCATTTATTCTTAGGTACACAAGCAGATAATATCCAAGATATGATTAAAAAGGGAAGAAGAAAACAGGGAAGAGCATTAGGGCAAAGAAATGGTAAATATACACATCCAGAGAAAACACCAAGAGGAGAAGATAGTGGTAGAGCTAAACTAACAGAAAAACAAGTTAAAGAAATTAGAAAAAAATATATTCCAATAAAATATCATTACGGAATGTTGTCTAAAGAATATAATGTTTGTAGGGATACTATCAGAAAAATCGTTAATAGAATTTATTGGGAACATATTTAGAGTAGTATTAATATTTAGGAGGATAAAATGGCCTTATTAAAAAGCAAAGCAGACCAATATGGAAACGGTGGTATTTCTTATTGGAAGATTATCGAGACAAATATCAACTGGTTAACTAAAAACTCCCACTGTACTCTTGCTGGCTATGTAAACCAACAAGCTAGACTAGATAACAAACAACCACTCGAGAGTCAGTCATTCGATTGGAGCGGAGACCAATTCCCCTTCTCACTTGATGTACTCAATCAAGAGGATGAGAATGTGATTAAGGTGGCCTATGGTAAAATAAAAGAGTCAAAATTAGATGAAAATAATGTCGAGCAAAACTGGTTTGCTGACGCGGAGGATTTATGAAAAGAGAAGAAGCCTTGAGTCTGTTATCTCAAGTATGCGCGATGTTCAAAGGTACTTTACAAGAACATACAGCCATCCAACAAGCCCTGGAAGTGGTTAAGAAAATAGAGGAACCAAAAGTTGAAGAAGTCAAGAATAATTGACAATACCTCAATAGTTTGATATAACAAAGTCGAGACAACCTCGTGCCAAACACACGGGGTTTTTTGTTATAAAGTAAGGGAGGTGAGAGATATGCAATTTACCTATGCCGCCGCCGCTAACGATACCACTAATGGAGTGGCTCTTGGTGCTGCTGGTAAGGATGTGTTGGTCTACAAGTTAATCATTGGTCTTCCAGTCGCTTCTGGTAACGTCAAACTTTACAGTAAAGCCGTTGCCTTCAGTACTGATACCAGTAACATTGCTTTTAAAACCACGCTTCCTTCTACCATCACTTACCAATACGCCTACCCCGTTGTAAGAGAATGGGACTTCGGTCCTAAGGGCTTACAGCTTGATGGTGGTAATTTAATGGTTGATCAAGCCATGCAAGTTACTGTTATCTGGGACTACGTGGAGAAACAATAATTATGAAGAACGTCATGTTGACTACCCAAGAGGGTTACACAAAAGCATGTGATTGTTGCGATGACATGAAGGGTATGGGTATGAAATGCGACTGCGTTGCAGTCGATATGAACTATGCCCCCATTCCTCAAAACAAGAGCGATGCCAATGTGGAACTTCAAGGCAAATTCAACCGTGAGCGTTTCGGACTTGGAGGTGCAGATGAATAACATGGGAAACCCAACCGGGTCTGGACGCACCCCCGGTGAATATTCAGAAAGCTACCTCACTCCCTCATCGGACAATGGTAACTTTTTGAAGAGTAGTTCCTACAAGAACTATGGTGTAAGTGTCGGTGGTGTCACTGAAGTTGGTAATCAACCAAAAGAGAATAAAACCTCTACTTTGGAATCGAGAGCCAACCAAACACAACCGTACTAGTGTATAAAGCACTTTAAAATCATTACTCAACCGCAAAACCTATCGGGGAGCCTATTTGGGCTATCGTAGTTAAGCGGTTGACTACGGTATCTCAAACAGACTCTCCGAAAGGAGAGTTTTTTGTTATTTATCCCCTAAAGAGTCGTTCACTTTACGAACGTAAGGGGCGAGTCGTAGCCGTAAGCCATCGGAAGGAATATGTGTATGACAGACAATGATCTGACACTAGAAAAGGACATTCTAGCTGACTCACAATCGGAAAAAGAACCAGCTGATTTATTAAATGACGACGAAGGCGCAAAGGAGAAATCGCCAGCTCCTACGGTCACCAAGAAGTCAGAAGAGGTACAAGCATGGGAATCTCTCTCTGGTGGGACACAAGATCGCATCAAGCAACTACTAAGAGAACGCGATGAGTGGAAGCAGAAAGCCGCAGCGCAAGCTGAGAACGACTTACGAACCGTTAGTAATAACGTATCCACTCAGGACGGAGATGATGAAGTACAAAAGGCCGTTCAAAAACTAAGTCCTTATATGCCTACAAAAGCAGATGTTAAGGAGGAAATTTCAAACATCATGCAACAGTTCAGAGCTGAGCGGTTACATGACAAACTTGAAGAAAAATACAATGGTGACGATGGTTTACCAAAGTATGACCGACAAGAAGTCTGGGATTTCGCAGTAAAGAACGGATTTGGAAATCTTGAAATGGCTTATAAGTCTATGTACTTTGATGAATTCGTTGATGCTGCAAAGCGTAAACGAGGCACATCCACAAGTATTATGTCTGAAAAGCCCACCGCAAGCCAACCCAAAGAGACTCTTACAATGGATTCTCTAAGGAAGAAACTTGCTGGTCCAGATGGCCGCAAAGTGTACGACAAACTCATGAAGAACCCCGCCCAGTTCGATGCTTTGATGAAGCAATTAGCTGAATAATAATTAGTTTAGAGAAGGAAAATAGTCTATGGATTCCATGACTACAACTACTTCAGCAGTGTTTATTCCTAGACCATATACTTGGGAATCGTGAGAGTAATTTCACGCAGTCACTGTGTAGTTGTAAGAGGCCGGACACCTCAAAAAGTTAATATAAAACTGAAAACTTATCTGAATAACGGGAAAACCTGAAATGGCAACCCGATGCAAGACGTGGTATAATACCATCATTATGGTAATAAAACTATGTGAAGATAAGGAAATACTGATATATACAGCCGGAATAATAGATGGTGAAGGTTACATATCTATCATGAAGAAAAAGGCGATAGGTGAATATCACCGCGTACCTTTTTACGCTATGGCGGTTATAAAAGTAGCAAGTGTAGACAGAAGATTGACAGACTTTTTGTATGAAAAGTTTGGAGGATACCTTAATAAGAGAATTTCTAAGATTGCCGATCATAAAGACTCATGGCAATGGGAAATGAAAGGCACAACCAGAGTCAATCAACTATTAAAACTTGTATATCCTTATTTGAGAATAAAAAAAGAGAGTGCCGATGTTGTTATTAAGTTTACTGATATGTTTATAGAATCAAAAATATCAGGTAGACATAGAGGCTGTAGGCCAACAACAGAAGAGTTGTATAAGAAGTTAGAAGAATACATAAATCTAGCAAGATCATATACAGCAAGAGGCCACGATACACATAGAAACGCTACGTCAGCAGCAGAGACTAAGTGATAAGCTCCCAAACGGGATGGTGCGATAGTCCGATCTGTAGGCAATAAGAACTTACAGAGACTAACAGAAATGATTAGTCCTAGTATTCCACTAGTAACAAAGAAAAATGGAGATCTGGTCTTTGGAAACTTTACGTGCTGCTGAATCTGCTCTCGTGATGGCGCCGTTAGTTAAACGCTACGACAGCCAAGTAAAGGACCGTGGTGATACGTTGCATGTCCCACACGTTTCTAATTTAAGTGCAACTAGTAAGACTCAACAGTCTGAAGTGACTCTACAAACAGTGACCGAGACCGAATCAACGATCAACATCACTAGTTGGTATGAATCGTCATTTGAGATTGAAGACATCGTTAAAGTACAGTCTGCTTACGATTTAAGGTCTGAATACACTTCCAAGTCTGGTTATGCGATTGCAAAAGTCGTTGACTCAGCCGTGTTAAATTTGTATTCGTCCTTAACTAGTACTGACGTTGGTACCTATGGTACCGATGTTACCGATGCCACCATTGTGGCCGGTATTCAGACACTCGATGAAGTAGACGCTCCTATCGAAGATCGCTATTTCGTGATCAAACCTTCACAAAAGGCCGCCATCATGAAACTAGACAAATTCGTGAAAGCTGACTACTTAGGTGAATGGAACAGACCCACTCCCGTTAAAATCGGACCAAACAACCGATATCTATGGGGTGAGATTTACGGTATTAAAACCTTCTACACCAACCAAGTTAGTGCCACTGCTGCTACTCCTACTCAGACCCACAACTTGCTCTTCCACAAGGAAGCGTTCGCATTAGCCTTACAACAGGCTCCTCGAACTCAAGCCTCCTACTGGCAGAAAGACCTAGCATGGTTAGTAACCGTTGACGTCATCTTTGGCGTTGCCGCCTTACGTACCACGTTTGGCGTTGAGGTGAGATCTTGATTTAGCTTGATACGTCAAGTCTTTATCACTGGGGTGGAGCAATCCACCTCAGAAATAAGGATTTAACAATAAGGAGGATTATGGCCTGGAGAATGTCAATGCACTCAACCAAGATTAACTCTGAAATTGAGTACCTAGATGGTAATAAGAAACGATCTATTTCCGATGAACACCTTAAAGATATCCGCTCACGAATAACTACCCATGAGGGTGAGTTACTAAGCGGATCAAAGGGTCGTGCTTACATGGATAAATACTCTGCTAAGTACCTAAATAAGGACATGTCAGGTAGATACCTAGACAACACTGTACATGAATGAAGTAATCGCAGTCATGCCAACCAGGGGACTTATATTCAGTGAGACATTAGAGTCTCTCAAGCTAAACGGGATTGAATTAGACAACCTGATTATTAAGAGTGGCCTAGGTATCCCTGACGCTCAAAACTGGGTGGCTAAGGAAGCGCTCAAAAGTTACACCTCATACGTTCTATTCGTTGAGGACGACATGGTTGTCCCAGAAGGAACCCTGCAAAAGATGATCAAGATGGATAAGGCCATCGTAGCCGTGAATTACCCAATGGAAAATGGTTGTGAGACTGTTTGTAGGTCTAAGGATGAAGTTATGTGGTGTGGGTTAGGCTTCACGCTCGTTAAGAGGGGTGTTTTACAGTCATTTGGTGACAATCCGTTCACTACATCACGCTCGTACCGAATAGAGTCAACAAGCCCACTACAGCTCGTTAAACAGGACAATCCCTGTAAGTATGGCGGACACGATATTAACTTTTGCATGAGAGCGAGAGAACTTGGATTTGAGATTGCAGTTTTACCCGATGTTGAAGCTAAACATTTACGTTGCTCAAACCTTAGACGCGATGATACTAACTCTGGGGTGTTTGAGATTAAACCATTAGACAAAATTACTAAGTATCAAAACTATTAGGAGATTCTATGTCAATTCCCGCCAGCGCGTCACCAGCAACTGAAAATGAACGCATCGCATTTGTCACCACTGCCCCCAAGGAGGCTGATTTCGAGTGTTCATTCACCGCTATTTATTTACAAGCAACAGAAGACTGTCACATTGCGGTTGATAGAGCCGCTAATTCTGGTGACTTTTTGATTAAAAAGAATGAATTTTGTCACTTAGAAAAAGTACAAGGTACTCGTATTTCAGCTATTGGTGACTCCACCAACGGTACGTTATACATTATGGTATCAAGGGCAGCTAAATAATGTCCATTACCTTTCCTAGCAGTCTCGATTCATTCACCAACCCTCAAGCCACTGATGTGACCGGGGTGGTTGACCATGCCTTGCAACATAGGAATGCTAATGATGCCATCGAGGCTCTGGAAGCTAAGGTAGGAGCGGATAGTAGTACTTCAACCACCTCACTTGACTACAAATCAGGAATTAAGCCCTATGTTATTGTGGGAAGTTCCTACGCTGATTACATAACTGACGGGACGGCTGATGATGTTCAAATTCAAGCAGCGATAAACTCACTCACATCTGGTGGGACAGTATTTATTAAACAGGGGACGTATAAGATAGCGGCAAAGGTAACCATTCCATCAAACGTTACTATATTGGGATCTGGATGGGCGACTATTCTTTATTCAGAGAACGCATCAAACATAACATTATTAGAAAATAGTGATACTACGTCTGGTAATAGTAATATTATAGTCAGAGATTTACAGATAAACATGAACCGCGCCAATAATACGACTGCCACTAATATCGGAGCGATAAAGTTATGGTCATGCAGTGACTCAAAGATAGAAAACCTATACATTCATGACATGAAATACGCCCAAGGGACGGGCAACGTAGGGATAGGACTAGCAAACTGTACGGATTGTGTTGTACAAAATAACTACATTAATACCGTTTCAGACTACGGAATAGCAACAGACTCACTATTAAGATGCTTAATTAGTAAGAATGTTATTGTAGACCCTGCCGGTCACGGTATTGGAGTTCAGTATAGTGCTTCTTACTCAAACGGACGGCCATCACACAATAAAATAGACGGTAATATAGTATTCTACACATCATCTGGATTGTCGGCTGTAAATGGCATAAAAGTTCAACGAGCTGATTATTGTTCATTCACCAATAACACGCTTTGGTGTACCAATGGTGATGGTGGTAGGGGAATTACTACCACGGACAGTGGAACGAACACTGACTATGAAACTGGACTTGAGTACTTAGGAAATATAATCTATGGATTCGCTACGGCAGGAATCTATAGCCGTGGTGCATTACAAAATATCTACTCAAGCAATCAGATAGTCTGTCCTGATTCAGCCAACGGGATTCACATCAGACAATCCACGGGAACGGGAACACCAAATTCATATAAATGCACCGTATCAAGCAACAGCATTACTTTCTCAGCCACTAATAACGGAGGGATAGGTCTTGTTTTTGATTCTGGAGACAGTTTTGTTGTAGCTGGAAATTCTATTGAGTACGCCAACGTGGGAGTATACACCGTGGGTGGAGTAAACCACTGCGCTATAACCGGCAATGAGATCAAAAATAGTCAAAGGTCAGCTATTAATCTTGGTGTTGGAGGCGACGCCGCTGGAAGTTTATATTGTTCAGTAACAGGGAATACTATTCAAAACAGTTCAATCATAAACAACAACACCAGTGACGGAATTACCCTAAGCCAGGCATCATCGTATAACTCAGTAACCGGAAATATTATTACTCAGGCCGCCGCTAATAAGGCTAGATATGGTATTAGTGAAGATACAGCCAGTTGTGATTACAACGTATTTACTGGAAATATCATTAAAGATGTCGTTAACGGGGTAAAGATTCGTGTTCAGGGAGCTAATAGTGAACAGGGACACAACATAGAGGTTTAATATGCCAACTAATAAACACAACGGAATGAGTTTAATTGATAAGGATATACGACCTTTTGCTAACTCTACTACGGCTATTCAGTTACAAAACGCTACAGGTGGGGCGGTTATTTTGAACGTGGACTCATCTAATCTGAGAATAGGGATTAGAAATACCGCTCCCGCTTACACCTTAGACATAACCGGAGAGACAACCCAAACCACTGCTGCTAATATCGCTTCTGATAACGCAAACGGAAGTAATTTACAGCTTACACACACGGGACAATCAAAGCCTAATATTTACATCCGTAATCGTGCTGAAAAATTACAAATACTTGATAGTGATTATGGGGTTACTCTTTTAACTATCAATAATTCAGACGGGAAAATAGGTGGTTATGGGGTAACTGCTCCCAGTAACGATTACAGTCTTTTGGGAACCGCTGCAAAATCAATCGGAATGGAGAGAAATACTGACGCTGATACTGCTGGACAAAACCTAACAATCTCATCGTCAAGTGCAACCGTCGGAGCGACTAACAGAGCCGGTGGTGATTTAATTCTTCAAGCTGGACTAGGGACAGGTAACGCCTCATCGCATGCAATAAAAATGGCTATCTCTCCTGCCACAACCGCGGGAACTGGAGATCAAACAATTCAAACTAGGTTTTATCTAGCTTCAACTGCAAATACTAGACTAGTAATCGGTAACGTAGCTGCTAATGCTGCCGACAGACTAGATGGATTGAATTTGATGGGTAACTATGCTTTACAAAACATATACATGGCAAGACACACTACCTCGAATACCGCTGGGTTTGGATTAACTATCCAATCAGGAGGGTCAACCTCTGGAGCCACCGATAAAGCGGGTGGAACTCTTACCTTAAAAGGGGGATTGTCCACAGGCACGGGAGCAAGTGGGATTACTTTTCAAACCTGTACCCCTGCGGGTTCAACGGGGACAGCAGATAATACCTTCGCTACCAGATTCCAAATCCTAGACGCCAAAATAGGATTCTTTGGAGTTACGGCAGTCGCAAGACAAGTCGTACCTACGGGTTCAACTACTGATCAAGTTATTACAGCCTTACAAAATTTAGGACTATTTAGCCAAACATGACGTGGACCATCGTACCAGACCCCTCTAATTCGTACGTTGAAAAAAACGAGGCCATGCCTGCTACAAAATACAACGATACCAATACATACAACGTAACACAAAAAAGTAAAGGATATTACTACAATCAAAACGGAAACTTATGGTCAATCGTACCAGATCCGTCATCAAGTTATACTAAAAGGACCAATCCAACTACCAGTTGGACTAATCGATCAAGCGTAACAACTACTTGGACAATTAGATAGGAGAAAATATGGCTAAAACACTGAAAGACGTCAGAGATCACGTTCGTGTGTATCTGGATGAAGTTAGCGCTGCAGACTGGACAGACGCACAAATCAATCGAGCTATCAATAACGCCTACCTAGATCACTACACTGACGTGGTAATGGTTTATGAGGATTACTACTCAACTAATGCTTTAACTGGAACCGTAGCCGGTCAGCAGGAATACGCTTTACCCGACGACTTCTATAAAATCCGTCGTGTTGAGTTGAATTATGAACCTTCCAATCCTAACGCTATCTCTAATCGGGCTGTTAAAGTAACCATTGACGACGTGTTAAGAGACCTAGGAAATCAAGGACTGTCCCTAACTCCTCACTCTCGACCAGGGTACTATATTAGAGGTAATAATATCGGCTTTATCCCAATTCCTACTGAAACAGGAGATAACTGTCTTTCAATCTGGTATATCACCACAATTGATGATTTATCTGTTGATTCAGACACCCTAAACCTTCCCTTTGCAGATAACTACGCCTCTAATATCGCCCTAGGTGCGGCAGGTGAACTCCTACGCAAAGGACAACAAGAGGAAGCCGTAGCCGCTAAGTATCTTTCAGAGTATGAATTTAAAAAAGGCAAGATGATCGAAGAATTAAAGGAAAGGGCCGCTGATTGGTCTAAGACTGTTACTGACGTGGTTGGGAACAGATTAGACTTTAGCGACACATTAATCTTCTAATATGGCACAAAACCTTAAAACTATCAGCGAGACTAATTTTGTCCTAGGCTATAACGACCGTGATAAGCCGGAGAATTTGCGGACCAAATCAGCCGATGGAGTTAAGGTGTACATGGCCGATATTAAGAATGGTTATGTAGAAGAAAATAAAATCATTAAACGTACCGGCTTTACCCACATGGGGGCTGTAACTACGAGCAAACCCGTATTAGGCCAGAATAGGTTTGAGATTTCAGGCGGTGGTAAGTTCATTCTAAGGGCCAAGGATAACTCTGGAAGCACAAACTCAGTCATAGAGGTTTATTCCGGTGCTGCTTGGACTAACCTAACCGGCGGAACTTCACAAACCGCAGGACTAAAGCACCAGTTTGTAACCGTAAATAACGCCTGTTATATTTTCGACGGTGCAGATGTCGTCCTAAAGACAACGGACGGCGCTACGACCAGTACAGTGGCCGCTATCCCCATTGGAACCAATGCGGTATGGTTCCATAACTATCTATTCGTGTATGGAGTTACCGGCAATAAATCAACTCTCTACTTTTCAGACGTAAACACACCAGAAACCTTCGACGGTACGAATGGATACATAAACATCAACCCCGGGGACAATGACGATCTAGTTGGACACGCCACCCTAGCTGATAACCTACTTATGTTCAAAAAGAACATGGTCTGGGGTTTAACGGGCTTTGGGACTACAGACTTTACCCTAGATGATTTATTCGAGCGCTCATCAGGTAACGGAACAATGGCATCAGGATCAAGAAGCGCTACCCCTGACGCGGTTTACTACCTCTCTTTCCAAGGTGATGTGCCTCACTTTAGAAAGCTAGTCAAATCGGCTTATGGAAATATCGTCGATGGCGGGATTATCTCTTCAGAAATCACAGGAACCATGAGGCGCTTAGTAACGACTCAAATGTCCAATTGTGCAGGTATTTATGACGGTAGAAAAATCCGCTGGTCAGTTTGTACTTCTGGAACCACAAACAATGAGGAATTAGTTTACGACACAATTACCGGGGGTTGGGTGAGAAATACGGGTATAAACGCCAGTGTGTATCACATCTCTACTTTGTCAGGAGTTGAGCAAGTTTGTTTCGGTAGTGCTACCACTTCGGGTAAGTCGCACAAGTTTGACGGTGCTACTAGTGACGATGGGACAGCTATCGACTTCTCAGTCACCACCCCAATGTACGCCCCTATCCCAGGTCATAAGTGTAGGTTTAAATACCTCTACATGACGGGGGACGTTTCTAGTGCCGTGGACGTAACCGTAGATTACTCACCAGATGGATTCTCATTTGATAACCTAGGAACGCTCTCACTCTCAGGACAAGGTGCAGTCTTTGGGACAGCTATATTCGATACAAGTAAGTTCGGAGCCACTACCGTTGCCAGGGATAGACTAGACTATGCAGGTGGACAGGCTTATTACATGCAATATAAATTTAGTAATTCGGAACTGGATGAAGAACTCTCGATAAGGGAGTGGGAATTGTTCTACCAGCCGAAGGCATTACGTTCAATCAACTAAAAGGAGGCAATACGTCAATCATTACACAACAAACTACAGCCGTGACGGGTAACACTATCACTGCCGCAATATGGAATAACGAATTTGCGAATATATACAACGACTACGATGGGGGAATTACCAACGCTAACATCGCAACTGCGGCTGGAATCGTCTACTCAAAACTCAGTCTAACTGGAGGAATTGTAAATGCTGATGTTAGTGCTTCGGCAGCTATTGCTAGGACAAAAATAGCATTGGGTGACGTGGGTAAATCAGCAATTGAATTTGTTATTGGAACCGGATTAGCAACAGTGTCAACAGGAATAGCTGGATGGTTAGAAGTACCGTTTGCCTGTACGATCACATCGGCAACAATACTAGCTGATGCTAGTGGGTCTGCTGTAGTTGATATCTGGAAGGATACATACGCTAATTACCCGCCCACAAATGCTGATTCAATAACTTCATCAACGCCCCCCACTTTATCAGGTGCAATTAAGAACACTGACCCTACATTGTCTGGATGGACCACATCAATAGCTGCGGGAGATATTTTGTATTTTAATGTTGATTCAGCCACCACAGTCAAACAATTAACAGTTAGTTTAAAAGTGACTTTGTAATATGTCATTAATTTACCAAGGATATGCCGTAGCGTCTTGTAATGGTAAGGTCAGAACTAACGATTTGGCCTCATGGGATTTGGCTAAGGCCGCTACGGTAGGACGGGATGTAGAAACTACCGAATTTGATTCGAGATCAAATAATAATAGTGGTCAATATGGTATATATCGTGGATTTATGGTTTTTGATACATCGACTGTCCCGGCGGGGTCAGTGTTATTATCTGGAACATTGCGTCTTTACTGGGATAATCAATCAATTAGTGACGCTGATACACATTCTATTTATGTTGTACAAAGCACACAATCTAGTACATCAACATTATCAGTTAACGATATGGCTAATGTAACTCTAACAAGCTATGGTGGATCAAAAACAGCGGCATCGTTTGTAGCCGGACAAAACGTGATTACGTTAACGTCAACTGGCTTGGGATATATCAATGCTGGCGGATATACAAAACTAGCCATAGTTACCAGTCTTGATTACAACAATACTCAACCAAGTGGCATTAACGCTGTTAACACATTTAAAACATCGACTGACTCAGATGACTCTCATAAACCATTATTAACTCTAACATATACAATAGGGAGTAATAGGGGATACATAATTACATGACACCCACACCACAACAAATTAGTAACGCTGGTTACACAACAGAAAAAATAAACCTGATATCCAATAGGTTTTATTTTGGTTTCGATAAAGAAGGGCAAGTTTGTTTAAAGTCTAAAAACAACACCATTAACTTAGTAACACAAGAAGAACTTATTGGTCAATTAGTTGAACCAGTAGTTGCAAGGAGACAAAATGCCATTTAATACAGACATGATTGATCCAAGATATGTTGGAAATTTGGGATCTAACTCAAACTTTATGGTGGGACAAGGACTACCCGGACAATCAGTGCTTAGATCATCATTACCAAACCAAGTGGTAACTCAAGAACAATTACTAGGCGGACAATCCGCTGTACCAGTTGCTAGTGGAACCACTCAAGTACCACAAGCCTATTCCCCTCAAACATATACGGCTCCACAAACCACACAGACTTACTCGGCCCCTCAAACCTACTCCACACCATCCTACAACCCCGCTTACAACATTGGTGACGCCACATACCAGCCCACCACTAATCCAACGCTAGGGGCCTCTGTAGTACCTTACACACCACCCGGAGTATACGTACAACCTACCCCTATGAGTTTCCCTCAATCTAATATGCCCGATTGGACTAAGGGTGAATCAATCACTCTACAATCAGGAATGCCAGGTGTTGCGCCGTTTACTTTCAACATGGGAGCCGAGCAGGAAGCCGCCTATCAGAAGTTAAAACCCTACTACGATAAATTACTCTCCTTTGCAGGTGGTAGAGTTGATCTAGCTAAAAGAATGCTTGAATACTCCTATCAACAAGGTACTCGAGAATCACAACAACAATACGGTCAGGAAATGGGTCAGTACAACCTAGAAACCCCAGTTGAGAGAGAAAAATTACGCGATACACAAAACAGACGAGGCATTATGGATTCAGGGTTCGGAAAGACAGATACAAGTCGGTTGACTCAGGCCCAGTCACTCCGTAAAGAAGCCATTGATCGAGCCTTAGAGAATAGAACTTCTAAACTCACTTCTGAAAGGGGCTTTGGACTCGAAGAAAAGCAAGCCGGATTCAACGAGGAAGTATTTAACATGGAAAGAAATAAGCAAAAAGAAGCCTCTAACATGGCGATGGATAAGTACGGCATGAAGAGTGCTGAGTACCAATCTCAAGTTGCCGCGGCTCAAGCAGAAGAGAATAGAAGAATTCAAAAAGAACAGAGCGACTTTAGCAAAAGACTTGCTGAATTTACTAATCCAGGATTTAAAGCATAAAGGAAAAATATGGAACCCAACCCAATTCGTCAACAAGAGTTAACTCAGGCAGCGGCGAACCCCAACATAATTAGTAAGCTGGCTGGCGCACCTAGTACCGCGGCCCCTACACCTCAACCTCAACCCCAACAACCCCCCCAATCTCCCCCACCAGGACTCACAGCCAGTTCAATGCAACAAACCGCCCAGGACTTCTCAAACAAACTTTACGGAGGTTCTAACTTCGTAGGTGGTGGCGAAGCACAAAAAGAATCCATGATGAGAGAGATGTTTGCCTACGATCAGAAACTAGAACAAGGCCAGTCACCCTATCCCCAAACATCCTGGTATGTGCAGAATCCAGCTGATTTAATGGCTACTGGCAACCAGTACGCTGGTCAGGCTGCTCAGAACATTGGGACAACTATCGGAGCGGTTGACACAACTGAAAGAGCCTATGCTAACGCAACTCAGGCGGTGATGAGTCAGTTTATGGACTTACTAAAGTTACAAGAAGATAGAAAGAATCGAGAACTTGAACTTGAGTACCAAAAGCAGAAAGATGCTGAGGACAAAAGACGATGGGAGGCTGAGTTTGGACTAAAAAGTAAAGACGCTGGAAGTACCACCAATGAACTGGCGGAATTATCGCGAATACTGGGTGGAACCCCAAACACGCAAAGTGGAGAAACAGATATAATTAAGCAGATAATCGGTGGTGATACGGCTGGACAATCTGCTCAGATTAAAAACACAGATAATCAACCAACATACTCGGGAATATATACTGTAAGAGAAAAAGCTACCGGTAGGATGGGGTCACTTCCATCTACTGAATACGACCCCTCTAAATACGAATTTATTAAATAAGGACACTATGCCATTCACACCATTCCCAGATCAAACAAATGCAGCCACCATGTTAAGTACTCCACAGCCCCAACAAAAATCAGTGGGAGGGTTTCTATCTAATTTAGCAAAAAGTGGAGTAAACACTGTTAAAGATGTTGGCTCTGCAGCAATAAATGTTGTTAACCCAAACATGGAAAAGAACACAATAGCCAATCTTGCCAGACTTGGTATTGGGGCTGGAGAATTGCTTATTCCGGGTGAGCAAGGAGCAGAAAAATACGCACGGTCAGTAGGTGATTTTTATAATCAGAGGTATGGAATAAGCGATATTGTAAAAGGAGACTTTGGGTCAGCGGGGAGTAAAATTGGAGAAACTCTATATAACGACCCAGTGGGGGCCGCATTAGATGTCTCTACGATTGCAACAGGTGTGGGTGGAGCTGCTAAAGCTGCTGGATCAGCATCTAAAATCGGAACATTAACTAAAGCTGGAGAGATAGCCAGTAGGGTGGGAGAAATTACTGATCCACTTAAAATATTGAGTAATGTTGGGAGTAAGGTCACTGGTGGAAAAGTATCAAAAGCGGTGAGGGGAGCCGGTGAGTCGATGAAAGAAATCGGTGAGGACGTATCAACTCAAGCACTAAAATCAACTCCTAAACAAATGGAAGTATTCGAGTACAAAACCGGGAAACCACTTGCAGAGTTCATAAAAGAAAATAATTTGTTTGGGTCCGGTAAATCAGCCGCAAAAAAAGTTGAAGATTTAATTGATCCACTACAAAAAGAATATAACTCACTAACAAGGACGGTCAAAGAAATTGACCCATTAGACTACGCTATTGCTTTGGATAATAAAATTAAAGAAATAAGATCAACTGATTTTAGTACAGAAGCAGAAGCAGTTGCTAAAAACTTGGAGGCAAGAAGAGACTTGTTTCTTAATAGATCAGAAAAAGCAGGAGGAAAAATTCCTCTTAAAACATTAACTGACACAAAAAGTTCGGCTTTTAGTAAAGTTCCAGAAGGAGCCATGATTGATCCCACTGTTGAACATGCGGGAAAAGTCGCTGGTGATGTTGCTATTGAATTAATTGATGGTTACGCTCCTGGGTCTAGAGAAGTTGGTAGAAGATTGAGGGATCTAAGGGCATTTCAAGAAATAGCCAATAGCAAAAAATATATTGGAAAAGGGACACAGTTATTTAACATGTTGAAGCCGTCTGGGGCTGGAGCATTACTGGGGGGAATAGTGGGGACAGCAGTAGGACAACCCATACTCGGAATGGCTGCCGGTGGAGTCGCTAATGCAGTTCTAAACGCTCCGAGTTCATTATCCCTGATATCAAAAATCGCTAATAAGACCGGTGGAGCAGTTGAAAGATTACCGGAAATACTAAAACCAGGTCAAAAGGTGGGAATGATTGAGAATATTACTAAGGCTGGAAGACTAGGAGTCCCTACTACTAACCCACAACCACAAAAAGATCAGAATCAAAGTAATCTTATCGATGTACATGCCCCAATTATACCCCCTCAGTCAATTACTACATCAACACCAGCGACTAAATCAGGGTTTAAAGAGATAACAACTGACCAACTAGGACAGATTTTATTGTCTCCCAATATCTCAGCAAAGACTAAAGAATACGTCAAAACTATTTATGAGCTACAACAAAAGCAGGTTGCTGCCAGTACTAAGGCGGTAGAAAAAGAACGTGGGGCTACTTCAGCAATAGATATGATGCAAAAACTATACGGTGTTGGTACTCCTCAATCACTCTCAATGGGAGATAAAACAACCCTATTGGGCGGTGGAGTACAAGCACGAGGCAATGTTGAAATTAAAAAACTATCAGATCAAAACTATGTTGACAGATTAAACGCCTACAACACTCAACGAGCATTAGTTGCTGGTCCAATCAACATTGCTGCCGGTGCTGGAGTCTTGAACGGTGGAGAATACCAGAGACTTGCAATGGAAGCATTCCCCAATGAATATACAAGTGAAAAGGTTGCTGATGCCTGGTTTAGAAATGCTAGAGAAGTATTACTCAACGCTAAAAACCAAGAAGGTTTACAGCAAATATTTAGTCAAGCAATGTCTGCAAATCAATAACTACAAAGTGCCTAGTTATGAGTAAGTCAAATCTATGAAAATAGCACAATGGAAAACTCCACCTAAGCCAGCAGATAACAACTGGATTGTCCAAGAAATCGCCGGACTTCCTCAATCTATTAAAGAAGTAGGTAAACAGGTCTATAACATCCTTCCTCAACCTGCTAAAAACCTGATTGATGCTAATAATGCCGGTGCAAAAGCCCAACAAAACCTTGATCAACAAGTGGGTATTTCCCTACAACAAAGAGGCTACGATCCCAATCAAGTTCAACTTGGCATGTTTGGTGCTGACTATAAACAACTCAATCAAGATCAGCGCAACCTTTTAATCAATAACTCAATAGGCGCGGTGGGCGGACTGACGGGTGGGGTTAAAGCGTCTGGACCAGGTAAAACAGCTGAGGATTTTATAGGCAGATTTGATCCAAGAACGGCAATGGTCCCACAAGTAAGAAATCTCTATGCCGGTCAACAAGCACTGGGTTACGGTGGTGCTACCAAGTTCTCCAACCTCACCGACAAGAAACCCCGATTTGAGATTGATGATAGTGGGGCGAAGTTAATAGGTAGTAAAAATATTAATGATGAAAATTATAAAGTATTATCAGAAATTGTTAATTCAAGTGATGAGAATTTAGCCTGGTATAAAGAGACTGCCGGATTTAACGGAACACTAGACGAATATAAAAAACAAATAACAAAACAGCTTTATGATAGTAAGCCGCCTCAAGTCCTATCTGATTTACTAGACCATCCAAAACTCTATAAACAATATCCGGAATTAAAAAACACTAATCTGACGTTTAATGCTATGGATTCTGCAAGTGCCAGTTTTAATCCAGAAATAAATACAATAAATATAAGTCCCAAGGCTATAGGAAACAAATCCACCCTCCTCCATGAAATCCAACACGCTATTCAACAGAAGGAAGGATTTGCGAGAGGGGGAAGCCCCGTATCGGCTACTCAGTTTGTAAGACAGCAATCAGGAATTGAAGATGTTGGTAAAGCTATATCTATAAAATACTATGTTGATGTTGCAAAGAAAGAATTTCCCAACTTATCAAACGATGATTTACTGTTAAAAGCTGATGAGATATTCAAAAGAGATGCGGGTGCTTCAGATAGTTTACTTGGTAAGGTCAATGAAAAGGTGAAAAATCTCATATTCAACAATGATGAAAAAACATTGAGAGATCAGTATAAAAAACTAAATTCGCCAACCGCTAGTCCGTTTGATAATTATTATGATAACTACAATCGTCTTGCTGGTGAAGTCGAAGCCCGTGACGTTTCCTCCCGTATGAACCTTACCCCAGAACAACGGTTATCCACTCAACCTCTCTCCTCTCAAGATATCCCCCTTAAAGATCAGATTGTTAGGATGGATGGAGGAGTGAGTAATTCGTCTAAGATTAGAAACGAACTGGAAAACGTAACACAAACATCAGATGGTAGAAGCTCGTTTGTAATAATGAATGCCCTTAAATATGAAAAACCTGGAAGCGACGGATATAATAAATTATATAAAACATTACTTGATAGAGACCATCAACCAGGAAGCGACTGGGCAAAACAATTTTTCCCAGATGTCGAAAGCTACAATGGCGACATAAATCAATCAGTGCAACAATATAAAAAAATAGTACCAAATCAAGAACAAATAAAGCAATATACAGAATATGCGCCTGAAGTGGTTGAGGGGGTTAAAATACCGGATGTAGTATATCGCGGAACCAAAGATGGAGGACAAACAGCTGGAACATATACAATGGGCAAGGGAATATATACCTCATCTTCTATTAAAGAGGCTGGTAAATATGGGAATGTATCTAAATTAGGAAAAGAGTCTCTTCCAACAAAACCGCTTATGTTTAATAGTCCGACTGATTTTAGTGGATGGCTTATCAGAATCGCCAGAGATTTTGGATATAATAAAGTGTCTGATTTTATGAAAATATATGATGGTGATGTTGGTAATTTTATTAAAACATTTGGACATGATGTGGCTGGTGTCAAAATAGACGGCGGGTACAACTTTGTTAAGTTTCCATAAAAGTAGTATAGTATTAATGCTGGTGGGGTTTAGATAGGTTTAGTTATGTCAGATGTTTCTTATTCACCCATCTTTGTTCAACTAGCTGGTGAATTAGCCAGCAGATCTTGTTATAAATCAAATCTTAAGGGTCGTCTATTAACTTTTATAGATGCTACTTTTCAAGACCCAATCCAAAGGGAGGCCTCAAAGTCTTTTATTAGAAATATTGTCAGAGAACATTATCAAGAAACAAATCAAGAAATTGATATGGTTTTGAATTACTTTACAGAAGTAATGGAGGGAGAAAAAATAGAATACACGCCGATTCAAACAGGCAGATACTCCTACGACTGCAAGAATTCAACCAATGGATTACGTCCGCAGTTAGAATTTAATAAATAGTTAAGAGCCCCACCAGCAAAAAGAAGTTGTATAATAAACAAGATCCTTTCTTAGGTTTCCACATATGAATCCATACCTGATTTATTGGGTGAATAAGCAAATGGAAAAATCTCAACGAGAACAGCTTTTTATTATTGGAAAATCTTTGCTTGAAAAAATAAAGCAAGAAGTTAATAGTGATAGAGACGTAAACTCGAATTCAACAGATTTAAAGGCTAAGGGACACCTACTAACGCTGGAAAATCTGGAAAATGTTGACGATTTTTAGCTACCAAACATAAGTATGAAAAAATATTCCTATTATGAACCCGTGTTTAAGTCATATATAACCGGAATTATTGAGCCGAATATTGTTAAAGCTAAAAAAGAGGTTGAGAAAATCATTAAAGAACCCACAGAAGACTTAGACGTAGAAGCCAGAACCTACGAATACTACACAAAAAGGGGAGAACAAAGAATCCTAATCTATTTTAGATTTGCAGAAACTAGACTATTGGTTCACGAGCTTGTACATGCAATCAGCTTTTTATTTAAAGGTAGGAACATTTTGTTTAATGGTGAAAATGATGAAGTTGCGGCTTATTATCTAGAGCATTTATTTAAGAAGTTTTTAAACTTCTTAAAGTAGTATGATATACTTAATCAGGAATAACTCCCCACTCTAACGAAGGGAGTTTTTTGTTAATATGGGATTACAACAACTTGCACAATTATCTCAAAATACTAAGCCGGTAATCAAACAACCGGCCTTGGTGGAACCTCAACAGCCCCTTATTGCTAACGCTGGTGATTTACTGAATCGGTACGGTGCCAAATCAAGATTGTGGCGTAACTCAGGTGGAATGCACTATGGAACTGATTACCTCATGCCCGTAGGGACGGAGTTAAAAATACCCCCAGGTAGTTGGGAAGTTGTCAGGGCTGGTGACCCGTATGAGAATCAGGTTGGTTATGGCAACTCTATTTTAGTCAAAAACACTAAAACTGGTGACATGCTGAGATATAGTCACATGAGTCAGATTGGTGTTAGGCCAGGTGAAAAACTAACTGGCGGACAGAAGGTAGGATTAAGTGGTGGTCAACCAGGAACCAGAGGAGCGGGCAACTCTACTGACCCCCACCTAGATATCGAATACAAAACCCCCGCTGGAGTCACCAAAGACATAATGAAGTCACCGTATAAGTCCTACCTCCCCAAACGAGTTAAGGTACCAGAGACACCAAAGAATAACCCCGCATTTAATATTAAACTAGACCAGGACATGAGCGCTCCCCCCTCGGCTACTATCTCCCCACAGGTTCATCCCGCACAACTACCCCAACAACCTCAATTACCCAAACCTGGCCCGGCTCCATCGGTTTACAAACTAATGAACAGTAAAAACTCACAAATGATAAACGCTACTAACGTATTACCTAATACTCCCTTGCCAGCGCCTATGTCTATTCCTGGCGCCCCTCAATCAATGGTGGTTAAACCAAACATGCCAGAGTCAGATTTACCAGACATTCAGAATCAATTTATGTCGCGTCCGGGTTCACCGCAGAATATAAACCCCGGCACTCCTTCACAAGTACAACAATCAATTCAGAAGATAGGCCAACCCGCCTCAGTCATTAAGCCGAATACTTACACGGTTAAACCAGGTGACACCCTATGGGGAATAGCCCAAAAAACTACCGGCAGTGGTAGTAACTGGAAACAGTTAGGTTACAAGGGTACACCAACAAAACTTCAAGTAGGAACTTTACTCAAAATCCCTACTCCTAAAACCGTATTGAAGAAAAAATAAGTAAGTAGTATACATTCACTAAATATGTGGACGCGAATAAAATGAGAATCAATGAGCAACGAATCATCACCACTACCCTCGTCAAAGGAATATCAATTGTTGCTGCTGCGCTACTCGGTGGGTTCGTTACTGGTGCGTTTTCTTTTTATCGCGTTACTCAGTCTGATCATTTTCTGCTTGGTACCGTCGCTGCTACAGTTGAATACCTTGAGCAAGACCACACCACTAAGAATGAGGTGAGTCTAGTAAAAGAAGCAAACACTCAAGAACATCGAGAGATTAAAGAAATGTTAAGGGAGACACAGGCCGACATAAAATCTCTGCTTAGACAGAGATAGTATAATAAAGTATGACTCCATATTCACAAAGAGACACAAGATGGAAAGATGTTGAAATAAATGGAACCAAACTCACTATTGGTACTGATGGCTGTTATCTTACTTGTCTTGGTATGGTTACAGACACAACCCCCGATTGGGTAGTTAAGAAGATTGGATTTAATGGAGCGCAGATAAACTATACGGGACTGGATAAGATCGGTTTGGAATTGGTAGAGAAATCAAACACCTATGATGATGTAAGGGTTAAGGAGCATATAGCTAACAACGGCTTTTGTGTTGTAAGGGTTGACTGGGACGGTTCGCCTAAAAGTACCGAAGATACTCACTTTGTTTTGTTTATAGGTAACAAGCGCATGATTGATCCTTGGACAGGCAACGAATGTGCAACCACAAAATATCCGTTATTGACAGGCTATCGAGCCTTCAAGAAAGTAGGAAATATGGACGCCCTAGCAGAATGTTTGTCGCAACACACTAAATTAGTGGATGAGACAACCCAATTAAAGAAGACTATCGAAGCTATAAAGTCAGAAGAGGAAGCCTACAAAGTCGATATGAATAACATGAAGTTAACTTATGAAGAGACGATAGGTAAACTCAGGGTTGAATTAGAGGGTAAACTACTCATGGAAACCCAACTCCAACAGGAAAGAGACGGTAGAAGGGAAGACTCACTAAAATGGGAGATGCGGAAAATTGAACTTATGGGAGAGATTGAAAAACTAAACCAGCGATTAGCTTCTGACGACCTCTCACTACGAGACTACAAAACACTAATCAATGCACTAATTAAAAAAGTAGCCCGATATATTCAGGCTGTAAAGTGAGGCATATGAAAATTGTAACCAGTCCAGCATTCAAAGCGAGTCTCAAAGACCTTGAAAGCGTCCTTATCGGGTTTTTACTCATGACCCTCGGCACTGTTACCACCGGACTCATTGACGTCCTTGTTAAGTGGTTGGGCGGGCTTGATTTATCATCCGTGACGGTTTACGGATTACCCGTACTTATGTACTTAGTCCCAATTGTGACTGCACTACTTAATTTCATTAGAAAATACGTCACCGAGACGAAATACATTAAATAAAACCAAGCCCCCTAATAAGGGGCTTTTTTATATGTCTTTATGCGGCCCACGAGTCATGGCAAAAATACTAGGTATCAGCCTAGAAAGTGCTATTGTAGTTTGTCAAAAGAATGACGACGGTACGACTCCAGAACACATGGCAGCAGCAGCGGGTGACAGACTAGACTTTGCTGGACAAGCAACCCTAAACGAATTGGCTAATTTTCTATCTTGTGAAGCGGCAATAATACTCTGGAATAAGACTGACGAGAACGGTAGGGACGGACACTATTCAGAGGTGTTAGAAGTTAAAGATGACAAGACAACTATTTTAGACCCCGACGATGGTGTGGTTACCTTCCGAACAGAGGACCTAGACTCTTTACGATTTGACAGTTATAAAGAAAGAGATTATTGGTTATGGTGCATGCTAGTAAGGAGGTAAAATGCCTGAAAGATTCTTTTCAAAGGCTCAAAAAGTAGCCGCCGGACTAAAGTGCGCTTTTGAAGTCGATCACGCCCCATGTGAGGGTGAGCCGGTAGAGGGAGATCACATGCAGCCTTTCTTCAAAGGAGGCGAAACAACCGAGGATAATTTACTAAACTTATGCCTTCCACATCATGTACTCAAGCACATGTTGGATGGTGAAACCTGGATAGCAAGACTAATGATGTCCCGCATGACTCCTAAGCAATTAGCAGAGTATTACAAGATAAAATGAGAGAAATACTCGCTATTATCCGTAATTTTGTTCAAGATAGGCCAGTTATGCTGGTACACAACTCTAATCCAGATAAAGCCTATGACTTGATTGTGCAAGAAGTTAAAGAACTGGGAGAGGTAGTGGGTAATCCAGACAAGGAGAGGAAAGAAATTGCGGATACTTTATGGATGGTTTTTAACTACTGTCTACTCAGGGGAATTGACCCAGAGGTGGAGATACGAGAAAAAGCAGCCAGGAATCATTTGAAGCGTCCCGCTCACCTTTGGCAAGAGGGGGAGTATTCAGAGTGTGACACTAAGGCAAGAAGAGAATGGACTCCCATGCATGAAGATGAATTCTACTCTATCTAACCGTCTACTAATTTCTTAATCACTCCTTGTGCCAATTTACCCCAGGCGTAGATTTTAACATCATGTTCGGGATTGTGACCCTCAGCGATTGCAAGTAGTGTCTCTTGTGCCTGAGCGGTAATTGCCTCAGCTGTCTCACCGAATCCAGTATGCAGAAATCCCAGACTCAGTGGAAAGGGCTTCTCATCTAAACATCCGACTTTAATCGCGGTAGCTCCCTGATCTCTCATCCGTTCACCTTTTACCGGCATATCTATTCTCCAAAGATTTGATTGGTAATGTTTTTATCATACTCTTGCAGCTCATGACAGTGCATGCAGGATAGCCGCCACTCCGACCGCTTCCATAGAGTTTCATCAGGCTTATCATAGTACCAGCGACGTTTGTGTTTGTGAGCAAAAGTTAGATTATAGTCGCCGGTGCAACCTGGAAGCCTCATCTCACAACAGAATACCTCATGATGGTAACAATAGAATTTCATCTGCCTAAGAGCTTCTTTATTTACACTATCACGATTCATACTTCCTCGATTCTTATTAGTAATTTATCCTCAGTCATATCTGTACAAACTTCTTTTATTACTACGGGGTTATGATAAGCGTTATCATCTTCAATAACTTTGGCGTGAATTAAGGCGTCAACATAAGTCTTGTCGTCAATATTGGATGTGTCAATGTGTCTCTTTCCCTTGAAATAGGCGGTGATGGTAATTTTAACCGGCTTGGTAAAGGTTGTAACCCTGACCGCATAAGCCCTAACTAGATCAGCCACCTCGTGTTTAGATTCCATGTATCGCCTCCAGTGGGCGGTGGCAGTTTTATTCCTAGACTGAGGCCGATAGTTGGGAATCGTTATTATCATCCTGTTTTTCATGTCCCCAAGAACGCTTGTGATATCAACCCACAGATTTTCCTGGTAGCGTCGGTACAATCCACAGCCTTTTCTAGGGCGGCAGATTGAACCGCGTTAAATTTATCTTGAACAGCTAATGGAGCTTCGGCAAAGAAGTGGTCTAGCATTGCTTGTAAAGCGGCACAGTTAGGGTCAGCGCATACTTCTGGTTTCATAGTTTCCCCAATGCTTTTAGCACGGCTCCACATAATTCAACTGGAAAAGTAGGACAGATGGCATCATGTTTAATCTCAGCCTTCTGCTCAAGTTGTTGTCCTTGAAAGGTTGAGGAAGTAGTCGCAAGGAAGGCTTGATACTTTTCCATTGCTTCCAGGCAGAGTTTGGACATACAGATTTCATCTGGCATATTAACCTCCTAAAATAACCACTTGATTAAATCTATTATTATTTTAATCTTTCTAGCAATGGTTAATTCACTCATAATGCCGGTAACACGTGATTCTTTTGTGCTTTTTGTGGAAATATTAAGTCCATCCATGTGGATTATGCAACCATATATGTCAGTGTTTGACACATCCATAATACTTCCCCTGCTTTTGTTAGAGACGATAAATAAATTACTTAATAACTGTTTAGTGTTTTTCATTATCCTTCTTTCCAGGCTAATTCACCTTTAACATGATTAATAACATCGCTTAAAGTCTCCTGACGCATGAATTTGGAGTTAACCATCTCACCGGCCAGCCATTTAACGAGTTCTTCTTTGTAGATCTCTAGATCGTTAGTATGGACAAAGTACCTTTGAATGTTGTTCTCAACGTAGTACTTGGGAACGGTTACATAGTCACCATTCTCGTCGAACTTAACGTATCCCTTGCCCCCATGAGAGACTTCAAAGATATCCCCGAAGTTGGCGAACAAACAATCTTTACCGATATAACGATATTTACTCATAATCCTCCTAAAATAACCACTTGATTAAATTTAATACTATTTTGATTTTATGTACAAAAGGTTTATCTTGATAAATAGTACAGATAGACTTTTCAGTTGGAGTATAAACTTTGTATATTTGACATTTATTTATATAAAGGTCTTGAACATCAATAGCGGATTCATGCTTATCGTCAGATACTATAAACAACCCTCTCAGACAATTTCTCTTAGTACTTTTCATAGTCTTAACCCTCCTATCCAACTTTTTAAATTAATACGATTGTAATTATTACAATCCGTCCATTGTTCATACCACAAAAACAACGACTTACTACTGACTTTATTTGATAGAGCTAATACCATCTCTTCCATACTAAAATAGAAGTCATTAATGTAAATTACCGAGCCAATGGTTCCACCCACCCACCACTCCTCTACGTCACCAGCAGACTCCTTGTCAAAGTACTTCTCAGTAAACTCTCTCGCTATCCAGTTACAGTCGTCCTCGTAACGCATTATGAGAGCCACATGAGAGTTGTATTTATCTTTGTTATTCATTGTTTTACATTTACAGTAACCTACATGCTTACCGGCTTTGGCACAGTCTAAACTTGTACAAGAACATTTCATTTCACTAACTCCCAGTTAATTAAGTCACTCCATCTTTCGGGATGTGGGTCTTCAGTGTCATCATCAATGGTAAACTCTACCCATATTTGTCCACTGCATCCCAATGAAGAAAATGAGGTCGTGTTAATTTGGTCATCCATATAGGCCAAGTCTAAGATTAGATTTTGCTTATGGTATTTGTCGTAACATTTGAATTTCATTTACTCCTCCTTGGTGGTTATTGATTTGTGATCTTTTTTAACCCATTGTGGTGCGTATTTTTTAATCATCTCTAATTCCTTTGCAGAACAAATTATTCTTGGTGGTTGTGGGTGATTCATGCACTTTTGAATTTCTTTCGCTGACTTATCAAAACAATCAACGCAGTGAAACGCATTTTTGTATTCGTGTTTCATTCCTTTTTACCTTCCGAGGTGGGGAGGGATTTGGTCATATAATCTTTTTTCTATTTTTGTTATATATAGTCAGCTCATATAGCATAATATTATGTGTTGATTGGGTTATTGGTAATGGCATAGATTATTCCTGGTAAGTTATTCCCAATTGTCCTTTTGTTGAATTTCCAACCAAGTCATTGTCTTTTAGGAATTTAATAAATTCGTTCATCTTATCTTCACCACAGATAGACATCAGTCTTGGAATGTCAAAAATGTGATAATTACCAGATTTTGATTTGACCGCTTCACAATTAACTTCTCTCCTATAGCCATTTGAGGACAAGAAAAGATTTATTTTGTCACAGCAATCATCTTTGAAAACGTCTTTTAGTTCCAAATTTCCTAGTTTTATGTTCATATCTCTACTCCTTTCCCTTTAAGGGGGTTATTGAATTAACTGGCTCTAAATCTTTCCATTTAAGTTCTCGCATTATTCCCAGACAATCCTTTTTACCTCCAAAAGACTCTGTACACTTTTTGCCAATATCAGAAATACTTCCAATCATTTTTCCGCATTTAGGGCATATTTCCCATTTTTCTTCACCTTCAAATAAAAGACTATTAGCGTATCTGTAAAAATTTCCGTACATCTGATAATCATCTCCATACTTTTTCTCTAGTGGTCGGATTATTTGTCTTGATTTATTCAACGCTCTTCCAGCACTCCCTGATTCACCCCAAAAAGGATTATTTCCTTCTGTGGTTCCAATCATTTTCAAAACACTTTCCATAGAGATAATTGCGCTGTACATTTTCTGTGCTTCTCTTATAAGTTTCTTCTGGTTCATGTTGTTCCAATGTGTTTGTCCCCATTTTAGTTTCATATCTTATTCTCCATATTTTCAATAGCGGTTGTGTTGAGATTGGTTTGGGTGGTGATTTGCTTCATCCAATCAACAAAATCCTTAGTTATTCCATAATCCATGTTTGGCACAACAATCCCCTCTATTGGTTTAAGGGAGTGACATGGACAATTCTTTTGCTCATGTATCCAAGTATCAGAGTGATGACAAAAACATTTACATTCCTCTTGAGTTTTGGGGGTGGAGGTAGCTCTAAGAGCGATAAGTTCTGTCTCTACCCATTTCTCTAACAAGTATAATGCCCTAATTTTTCTCTCATTAGAAATAAGTTTGTATTCTGGTAGTATTCTAAATACCTCTACAAGTTCATCTGTTATAGTCATATTCTCCAGTCGAATGCTTTTACTTGTTAACACTGTCTACTGGTTACCAAGTGATTTCTATAGTACTTTTGTCTGTCTTGGCGTTAATACCCTCGAATAATGCCTTACTCAAGTCAGCGATACGCCCGTATTTATTGAATCCGCCCCTGTCACTGACTTTGGCCCTAACGAATAACCCATTATCGAGATTCTTTACAGTCACCCAGGTATTCAATGGAATTTGATTGTTAGCTAGGGTGTATTTTGTCTCATCGAATATCTCGCCATTTGCCATTTTCTGATTAGGGGAGCAGCCGAGACATCCTAACTTTGAGTAATAGCCAACCTTACCTACTTGTTTTTTAGGCTTAGGAAGTTTGGCACTACAACTAGCTAATTCAATCTCTAATCCCTCTGACTGACGCATGTAACCGTCAACTATACCCATGGATACGTCGTACTGCCCTTGTAGTCTAGTTATTTGGGCTTTTAGTTTGTCTTGTCGAATACTAACGCCTACCGATCCTAAAATTACAGTACAGGTTAATACAGTGATAGCGACTAAGAGACTTTTATTGACCGCCTTTTGATCTTCATAGAGGTATTTATAAGCGGGACGGTAATAGGGGGTAATCTTTTCCTCTAAGTTAAAATCTAGAGAACCGTTATCGTAGGTGTTAGTGCGTGAGTCGTAGATTTTCATTTAAGCCTCCTCACAAAGTTTATATTCTTCTTCAACGTCGTAGGCTTCACAGTGTAGGCCGTTTTCTTCTATGTTCTCAACTTCAGTGTATTCGTCATCTGCGTACTTTTCTGCTTCTTCTTCGCTTAAGTGATTCATAGTGTTTACCTCACTATTTGATAATAACTCCATACTACTCGCTATTGGTGGGGGATGTCAATAGAGAGATTTCTGACTATCTCTTCATCGGTTACTTTCTGTAACTGTGGGTGTGGTTTGCGGGTGAATTTCTCCTCTATTCCGTGCTTCTTCCACCATTTTTGTATGGCGGATTTGGAGATACCTACCCTAGACACAACCTCATCCCAGGTTTGTTGTCCTTGGTATGGTTTCTCTCCGTACTTAAAATTCCAGATTAGTTTGGCGGTTTGCTTGGTCATAGTTTTTCTCCTAATTGATTATTCATTAAACTTTCGTCAGATGGAAATTCCACCGTTATTCCAAACTTCTCGGATATATGGCGATTTATAACCTCATATATCTTCCCGACTTGGTCGGTGGTAAGTTCGGTGGTGCTTTCTTTTCCATACATAGCGATTTGTATTTTTCTCCAAATAAGATCCTTGGCGTTTTGCATCGTCCAGGGGATTTCTGCGTCCTCCTTTAGTGTTTTGCGAATATCATAACCGGCATCATTTAGGGATTGAGATAGGTTGGTTAGATATAAGTGGATGGCGTTATTCTGGTTTAGTGTTCTAGTTTTTGATTCCACTATTTATCTCCTTAATTTTTGTTATTCCTTGTGCTAATCCGGAGCATAATTTAACCTGTGATTCTTCGTCTATCTCAATTCGTTTAACAATGATCGACTTCTTAAAGTTTGGATTAAAGACTACATAATCAACCCACTTCCTACCGGTAACGTACATTTGCATTTGCATTTGAGCGTAGTATTTGGGATCGACTTTTTTATCATAAAGATATCTAACAAATACATCATTCCTGGGACATTTAATTTCAACTAGTCCATCGTCTCCAATAAAACCGTCGGGGCTACAGCCGGAGTAGTCATCTAGCTGACAGTAACCTACTTCTGTTACTGTATTGCCGGTTTCGATCTCGTACATATTTCTAGCCGACATTTCTAATTCGTGGCCGCGATCCATATCTGGATTGGTGTAAGACTCTTTAGACTTTCCAGTCATGATTTCGACTACTTTTTCAAAGGCTAGGGTTTCTAATCCTTTGCCGGCTGTCATAACGGCTTGCGCGTCAGTTCCTCCAAACTTACCTAGGCGGGCCACCGACCATTCGGCAGTACCCTGCTGACAATTAAGCACTTTCATAGGTGTTTTTCTCCAAGAGTGATTTGATTTCGTTATACTTCGGAAGAATTGAGGCGGGGTTGATGCCGGATTTCTTTAATTCGGTAGCTACTGTAGTAAGTTCTGATACCGATTTAGCGGCTTGTAGTTTATAAAGGCTGACATTATCTAATTCCGCACTAACAACCTGATTTTGACCGTCTACGAAGTCAGATTCGACTATTTCCAAAGCAACCATAACCAAGTAACGGCGTAAGTAGGTGATTTGTGCGCCTAAGTTTTGGATAGGCTGACCACCTTTTAAATCTAAGCTGGCTAAGGGACACTCAAAAACAATACATTGATCTGGAATGTCGGCATTTACGACTGTCATGGTGGCTTTGTCAGTCATTGAGAATTGAGTAACCAAGCCTGACTTGTTAAATATCGAGTTAACCTGGGGCAAGAAGTCTGATAATTCGTAGTAACTATATTTCTGAAACGCATTCTTGCCGGATTTCTTTAGCTTCATGGTTTGAAGTTCAACCCTGGCCGCTTGTAATTTTTGATAGACATTTTTAGTTTCCATTATTTTGTCTCCAGTAATTTACTTGCACTCTCAACACCGAGAGAATAAGCCTTCATCAAGTTTTGAAAATATCCCATCTTGTCACCGCCGTACTTCTTAACCATCTCTTCCGCTATTGCTGACACTTCACTCCAAGTCTGATTGAGTTTAATAATCTCTTCGTAAGTCATACGTTTACCTCGTATGTAATTGATATATTCCGAGTATATACTTATTGATGGGTGTTGTCAACATGATGCTTGTTGTTTACCAACACGGTTTCAAATACTTTTTCAAAAGAAGTGGAGTCAGAACTGTTATATGCGATTATTTTTGCGAATCTAACCACTTTGCAACTAGTACAAACCGTATAAGTAAAGGTAATATCAAAATTGGGGGACGTAATCATTAGTCTTCTTTTGATTTCTGGATAAATGGTTTTTGTTTTTGAATAAGTAGTTAAGACAGATTTGCAGGTTTTGCATTCTCCACCAAGAAAAGAGTTCATCTCCTGGGAGCTGCTTGTTTCCCTCATAAAGTTTTCGTTGGGGTATTCTGAAACATAACCCTTAATCTTTGACCAAGTTTCCGGTATCTTCTCCCAACTTTTCTCTGCTTCTTCTCTAGTCACTTAATCCTCCAGTAAGAGCCTCATACATCGTATGTGACCCCTGACTAATTTTTAAATCTGGGCGTTCTTGTATCCTTTTCCTTAACCAAGTTTGAAGAGTGGCCTTGTAATTACTGTATCTTTTCCCCTTAGACTCGCAATAGAGCCTTATCTCTTCGGCTAGGTTTTTAGTTATTGCGCGACTAACTGAGTATTCATCCGCCACTTCGTTGCAAACAGTCTCAGTCAAACAATTTAGCGAGCTATATATGTTTTTCTTAGTATCTTTATCCTTATCAGTATCAGTATCAGTATCAGTATCGGGTTTTTTGGGTTTCTCTGGGTTATTCTGGGTTACCAAAATACCGACTGGGTTATTAGGGTTTCTTGGTCTACCACCCAACATTCCATTTTTTCTATTACGTTCACAAATGTTTTCGTACTTATCCATGTTTCTGTCCATTTGTTGCCTAATGGGAATAAATGCCAACTTAAGCATTGGACACATCTCTATTTGAGTTCCAGTAGATGAATACTCAATCATGGCTTTGATAAGTTTTCCAGCGTCTTCATCTGATAGTTCTGTAAAGACTTCTTGATTGTCGTTATAGACAATAAAACTATTCTTCTTGTTGTTGGGCATTGTTGTCTCCGTTTTGGTCTACAACAACATAACCATTGCCACCGCACGCCTGACAGACCAGCTCTCCGTGCTTTACTGTGCCCCAACCATTGCAAACAGGACATTTGAAAGGAACCTTGACGGGTTTGGAAATATTTTCTTCCATGTGTGTCTCCGTGTATTTTGTATGTATGCATATATCAATTTACGCCACATTTAGTCACTATTCAATACGCAATAAGTACATCCAAAAAGACTCCTTTCGGAGTCTTAATGGGTCATGGCATAAAGCCAAGGACTAAATCACGGTATTGGTTTAATCTCATCACACGAGAGAGTATTAAACATACGGGAGCGACCCGAATTGTTC
>ERZ869929.236-NODE-236-length-37082-cov-19.213952_pt1 | contig 37082 bp, 65 predicted proteins | sample MGYA00579312_ERZ869929 | MGnify/ENA primary metagenome ERZ869929 (study PRJEB32216, sample SAMN09231818) | wastewater metagenome | place: USA: Maryland | collected 2016-08-09 | study: EMG produced TPA metagenomics assembly of the PRJNA472060 data set (Reclaimed... | reverse complement strand
AACTCGAACGACTCCAACAACTCGAACAACTCCAACAACTCGAACAACTCGAACGACTCCAACAACTCGAACGACTCCAACAACTCCAACAACTCCAACGACTCGAATTTTATAATTTAAATCATTGTGATGTTCCTATAAAAGAAAATTCAGTTGTTTATTGTGATCCTCCGTATAAGGGGACGACTGATTACGGTTCCAGTTTTAATACTGAAAATTTTTTAAACTGGGCAAATGAAATACCATATCCTGTTTTTATTTCTGAGTATGAAATTAAAGATGATAGGTTTAAGTGTATTTTTTCTATTAAAAAAAATTCGTTAATGAATAATGGTAAAGATAAAAAACTTGTTAAAGTTGAAAGAGTTTATTTAAATAAAGCTGGCATTAATAAAATGCTAAGTAGATAAATAAAATAATTTACATTGCATCAATTAACAATGAGTTGCCTCGCTTTTAAATTCTTTACATTTTCATAAAAATGACGCACAATGATTGATTAGTTAAAAAACAATTTTACGAGGAGTTTTTTATGGAATTCAAACCTAATGATTCAAAATTTTTTATGATAGGCGTAAGGGTTATTTACTCTGAAATAAGAGGATAAATAATTCAAATGGAAGAAGTTTCAAATAAAAAGAAATTAAAAATAAACGCTATGAATTATTCTTTATTATTTTGTTGCAAAGAAAAGCAAAATCATTACAAGTTGGTAAAATCAAACTACTAATTAAGACTCTTAGCGCCCTAAAAAACCATTTTCTTTTTAAATTTTATAGAGTTTAATTTGACAGGTCGGCTGATGCTACTTTGTTTTACTACCAAGACACCAGTCGACCAGTTGATGAGTATAATCTATAAAATTATTTATCAATTGAAAAGAGTTTTTTACGGGTTTTACTTAAAACAAAAATCTATGTTAGAGACTTCCCTAAATATAAATCGAGAAGGTCTTTTTTGGTAGTAGCGAAATGTTAATTGTACTGAAAAATCTTTTGCAACTTAAGGAATTAGAGTTGATTTGGGAATGCGGATAAACACTACATGAAGCTATTCCGCTAGGCAGTTAATTAAGTCGTATATAATTGAAGAAAATTAAGAATAGAGAGATCGGTTTATTTTGTGTTTTTCCGAGTCGGGGATCCAAACTAGTTAACACCTGACACTTACTAGCTCTTTCTTAGTCCATATCAATGCACAGCTAGGAGCATCCGTTAGTCCTTTGGATTAAATAAGGCTTGTTATTGCTTAAAATCTGAACGATACAACGTGAAAATAAATGAAAAAAGTATTTTACAAATTATGTTTTTCGGGGTTTAAGTTCATATGGAGTTTACAATAACTAAGCAAGAAATAATAAATAAGCCTTTTTTGGTATCTTCAGAGTATGCATTTGCTTCATTAATGGAAGAAGCCATTTGCGAGATGGGTGTTGAATTTGAAAGGCTAAGGTTTAGCCCAGCTATTTTCTTTGAGCAGTTTAGCTCAATAGAAACAACGGAATTTCTTGGCGATATAACTATTAATTTTTTATTTAAATAAAGGTGAGTAAGAATGAACAACTTTAATTTTCTTTTAGAAAAAGTACCGCCGACAATTTTAAAAATGACCGATGAGCAATATGATGAGATTAAGGCTATCAGATCAAGCAATCTCAAGTGGATGCTAAGAAGTCCCTCTAAATTTCTTTATCATTTTAATAACCCAAAGCCGTCAACAGAGGCAATGAATTTAGGCAAGGTGTTTCATAAGGCAATGCTTGAAAAAGATTTGTTTTTAAATTCTTATATTGTTGAACCTGACTTTGGTGATTGTAGGACTAAATTAAATAAAGAAGCTAGAGACCTTTGGCGGTTGCAAAATCAATCCAAGATTATTTTAAAGCAAGATCAATATGACTGCTTAATTGGAATGGTAAATTCTATGGGTAACAATAGTAAGGCAATGAGCTTCTTGTCTAGGGGCATAGCTGAGCAGGGTTGTTATGTTAACGACAAGGCGACGGGGATAGCGATTAAAGGCAAGCCCGACTTTGTTTCAAGTAATGGCGAGATAATGATTGATATCAAAACCACTCGCGATTGCGAGGAGGATTATTTCCAAAGAGCGATTTATAATTATGAATATCATTTTCAATCAGCTCATCATGCGAACGCCTTAAGCCAGGTAACAGGTATTAAAGTTAAGTTCCATGTAATTATTGCAGTAGAAAATATTGCGCCTTTTGATTGCCAGGTTTATTTGCTAAAGAAAGCAGCGATTGATTATGGAGTGGACAGGGTTGAAATGTGTTTGAGAAAAATAAGACAATGTATTGATAGTGGTAATTTTAAAAAAGAAGAGACGATTAAGGAAGCTGATTTGCCAGCGTATGCGTATTTAAAAGACCAGGATGAAACGGAAGAGGAAATTAATTAAAAAATATATATTATAATGTATAAATTTAATAAATTTTCCAATAAGAAAGTAGTTTAAGCGAAAAAACAACATAAATATATATTATAGTATATATTTTTAAGCTAAAAATTAGAGGTTTTAAGTGAGCAATGATTTAATTGAAAAACAAACTGAAATAATTTCAGCAAACGAGCATGGTGTTTTGGTTCCAAAAACCATTAACGATTCATATAGACTTGCTCAATATTTTTGCAAGTCCAGGATGCTTCCAGCTAGATATGATTCACCTGAAATGATTATGACCGCTATGCAGTTTGCTTGCGAGCTTAAATTGAAGCCATTGACTGCCATGAGACAGATAGCTGTGATTAAAGGCACGCCTTCAATTTATGGTGATTTGCCATTAGCTATTGCCCTTGCCTCTGGAATGGTTGAGTGGATTAAGGAAATTTATGTTGATAGTAATAGCAGGGAGATATCGCTTGCTAATGCTAATTTAAAATCAACTGTGTTTGCAGCGGTTACCCAGGTTAAAAGAAAAGGTGATCCGGAAATAGTCGAAGGTTATTTTTCAACCGAGGAGGCGCATGCCGCTGGGTTAATGGGAAGTGATGTCTGGAAAAAATACACTAAATTAATGCTGAGATATAGAGCAAGAGCGCAAGCACTTAAGGGTAAGTTTGCTGATTGCCTAAACGGTGTAGCGATTGCTGAATATGATTTTAATGATCCGGGTGAGCTTTATAGCGGAGAAGAGGTCAGGACTTCAAAAGAAAGAATCAAAGAGCTAAGCAATATCTTGGATGAGAGCAAAGAAGAAAAACCAGTTGCGCCTAAAATTGTTGAATCAGAAGTAGTTAAGCCGCCAAAACAAAAAGAAGAAAAAAAGATTGAAGCTATTTCAGGGTCGCAAATAAAAAGATTATTCGATATTCAAGCCGAATACTATTTACCAATAGATCAGGTTAAGTCAATTGTAAGCAGCTTTGGTTTTAAATCAAGTAAGGACATAACTAAGGAAAAGTATGATTCGGTGGTTAAAGTCATTGAAGAGAAAGGCAAAGAAAAAAGAAAGCTAGATGAAATGGCGCTTGAAAAGAAAAAAGCGCAGGATGAAAAAGCGGCTTTAGCTAATAAAGATAAGCCTAGTTTTACTTTACCAAAAGAAGAATTTAAGCCACAACATGAACCAGCTTTCACGACGGATGATATACCGTGGTAATTGGTGCTTAATATGAATTCAGAATTGATAAGAGACGGATACCCTTGCGCCAGAAAAGAATATGAATGCATTTGGTGCGATGAATACATAATGGTTAAGGAAAAACATTACTACTGTGTTTTTAAATTTGATGGAAATGTTTACAGCAATAGGTTTCACATTGAATGCAAAAAAGCATCTAGCTCCATGGACAGACAAGAGAGATTGGTGAATCAAAATCTTAAATGCGGATCTTATATACGTGGAACTAAAAAAATTAAAGATCATGTGATAAATGACATTGGTTGGGATAATTAAAAAAAGGATTAAATTATGATGCAAATTTTTATTACTCTAGGAAAAATGAGAATTAATGTTGATAAAATAATAATGTATAAATCTATTAATGGCGACCATAACGATGGATCGGAATTATATTTACATGACATTGAGCATTCGTTAAGTGTTAAAGAGTCTACCGATGAAATAGATAATATGATTATTTATGAAAAGGAAAGAGCTCGCAGGAGTTGGGCTTAAAAGGATTAATATGCAAACAATAACACCGCTAACTAAAGCTGAGAAGAGAAGGATTTATGAGGCTTGTGAGTGTGTACAATTATATCTCGTTCCAATAGAGTATGCGATTGATGATGAAAATCTTTGTAATGAATTTTTTTGTTTTTCTGAATACGATTTGCACAACGCTGGATTTTTATCTGTATCTGAACTAATAAATCTAAGAATAATCCTCCTTCTCTTGTTTGCTCACGCGGGAAAAATAGAGGGGACGGTGGAGGAATAAATGAAATTTTTTATATCCAATGAGTCTATAATTAACAGAAAAAGATATCTTAATATATCACCAATGATACTGCTCATTGATGACTTACTTAGGGAATCTGGAGTTACCTATGATCCATTAATTATGGATAAGCGAGCTTTTATTAGTCAATTTAAGAATATGATAAAATCATATAATCCTTGGAAACAAGGATACGATATAGAATTGATTTTTAGATAATGAAAACAAAATTCTTACTGAGAAATTGAAGGGGTGTGAATGAGAGTTATTTATTTAAATAATAAAGCAGAATGCGCAATCCTTATTGTGACTAAAGATTTACTACATCAAGCTCCTTGGGGCTCTTCTGCTTTTTCGACAATGTCTCATGTTTTTAATATATATAGGCACGAAAATGAGAATTTATTTTTAATAAAAAAAGTTACAGAATTTTGTAACGAGATAACGATATCTGAATCGGGATGCGAAGTTGTTTTAAAAGTGAGCGCAAATGATTGAGAATGGTTTAGGTAGGGTTAAAATTGAATATAATTTATATCATTTATATCATTCTAGCCTGGGAGAAGTGTTGGTGGAGGAATCAATAGGGAGTGGCGATTACCCAATATATATTCGAGGTAGTGGCTTTTTTGCTAAAGATGGCAGATGTAACTCTAAAGATTTGCACCCAACCCTTTTCAAATCAATCGACCATTTAATTAAATACTTTACGGAGGTTAGGGATGAAAAAGAAAATAGTTAAACAGATTGAAAATGAATACAAAAGAAAAAATAAAGAAGAAAAATTTAATAAGATTAAATATTATTTAAATAAAGCATTGAAACTTTTAGGCGAATCAGATCTAGATTTTATTATACTTATTAGCAACGAAAGACATGCGTAGGGTAGAAATTGGAGATATAAGAATGCCAGAGATTTAATAAGTGATTTAGAAATTGTTAAAGCTGAGGCGGTTATTACTTGCATAGAAGATAATATAAAGCGCCAATGGAAAGAAAAATGAAAGCAGTTGATGAAATTTTGGAGTTTTTGGAGAAAGAAATGAAGCGATATGAGCATTACGAAGCACAAAACATGCTAACAGGAAGAGAAAACATGGCAGATATTTGTCGAAGATGTGCCTTAGCTATTGAAAGAGTTATTGATTTTATAAAAGAGGGTGAAGATGAAAAGGTATCAAATTTTTAGCTTACTGTTGTTAATGATGGCAGTTGTTAATTTAGAATTTAAGGTTTTAAAAATTGAAAATGAGATTAAAAAGTTAGGAGTTAAAAAATGAATAAATCTCACCAAGAGTTTTTTGTTAAGCTGAGTGAATTGCTGGAAAAGCATGATTTAGATATGGATGTGAAGTTTGATTATGATAAAAGCAGGGATGTTATCCTTTTTTATTTTAATAAAAATGAACATTACACAGCTTTAAATTCAGGCGACATTGAGCAACTTGCAAAAGGAATTTCAGAAAATGAGTGAAGAAATTAATATAGGAATCGAGATACCAAGTGGTCTTTATGAAATAATAAAAGGCAATCACAAAATAAGCAAAAACGTAGGCGTTACTATTTTTAGTAATAAATTTGTTAAAATCAATCAAGATGCAATTAATTGCTATTTAACTATTTTCTTAACACCTTATGAACTTAAAACTATTTATGAATTGGTTTTTGGAGTAAAAAATGAGTGAAGAAATTAAATATCCATGTGAGCAGATAGCTATAAATTTTTTCAATTCATACAGATCTTTATCATCAAATTCTCTCTGTAAATCTTTTGCATTAATGATGAAGAAAGAACTCCAAGGGGCTTATCTAGCTGGCAAGGCAGATGCTTTGAAGGAAGGTAGAAGAAGAATAGTAGATGTATTAAAATATTGTAAGCCTCACACTGAGATGATGTGGGCGGCAAGCATAATAGCAATTATATTAGATTGCGAATTTAGAGATTCAAAAGAAGAAATTGATTTATATTTTAAAGAAATTTCTCAACCCAAAAACGAATTCTTTAAAGATGAAGGATTTTCGAATGAGTAAATTTTTAAAGTCATTATTTTTTCTTGTCACTATATCTATAGCGTCGGCATGTGGCGTTTTGGTTTTGGCTTACCTTTACGATATTGGATCTAAGGTTCACTATAAAATAAGCTTCAAAGATCAAATTGAATTACAAATTAAAGAGTTAGTTAAGAATGAGTGTTTGAAATGAATGAATTAAAACAAACAGAATTAATTAATATTGATGATATAAAGCCACAGGAATTTTTTATCATAGGTGGGTTTGAGGCAACGCTTGCGCAGATTAAAGCAGATGCGAGAAGTGTGGTTCTTGATTCTAGCACCGCTATTGGCAGAAAAGAAATAGCTTCGCTTGCTCATAAAATTGCTAGATCTAAAACAGCTATTGATGGAGTTGGGAAAGAATTCGTTTCACTTCTTAAAGAGAAAAGCAAAATAGTTGATGACTCCAGGAAGAGAATTAGAGATGAACTTGATGCACTTAAGGATGAAATTAGAAAGCCACTTACTGAAATTGAAGAAGCTGAAGAGAAAAGAATTAATGCAATTAGAGATATTGTTAAGCAACTAGCCTTTAAATCGGTCGGTAGGTTTAAAGATGAAAACGAAAGACAGGAAGCTTCCAGGTACTTGGGATTAATTAATCCAAATGATTATCGAGATGAAAAAAATCTTTTTGATGAAATCGTTATCGCTCATGAAAATTTAAAAAAGCATATAGACATCGAAGGTGAACGCCTAAGTTTAGAAGAAAACCAAAGACTAGAAATGGAGCGTCTTAAAATAGAAAAAGAAGAAGCGCTAAGAAGAGAGCGCGAGTCTTTTTTGATCGCGGAGGCAGATAAAAGAGCAAGGGAAGAAGTTGAGAAAAAAAACCGTGAAGAGATATTAAAAGCCGAAAGAGAGAAAATAGAAGCGGAACTTAAGTTAGAGCAAGCCGAAAAACAAAAACAAAAAGAAATTGAAGATTTAAAAAGAAAACAGATTGAGGAAAAAAATAAAGCTGATGCTGCGGAAGCTGAAAGAATTAGATTGGATAAAATTAGAGCTGATAATATTGAAAACCAAAGGCAAATAAATAATGCAATCAAAGAAAAATTAATGGAGCTTTGCGAATTAGATGAAGATGTAGCCAAAGCTATTGTTATGTTTATTATCAAGGGTATGGTTCCAGGGGTTATAATTAATTATTAAGGAGACCACAGTGACAACAATATATTTGAATTCTGATTTTTATTTAGAAATTAATGAAGACGGAAGTGGGGAATTATGCAACCACCCAAATTACGGTGTTCTTATGGGCCGCTATAAAATAACAAAAGAAAAAATGATGGAACTTAGAAATGCAATTCCGTTTGAAGTAGCTAAGCCAAAAGAAGAAATGTTTAAAGGCTGTGATAATGATTAATAATAAGACCAAACAACTTGATAAGGGATTAGCGATAATGATTGAAGATGATGAAGAGTGGCCGGATGAAAGTGATTTGGGGTTAGAGGAGTTTTAAGCATGTATGATGTTATTGTACAATTAATAGCATTTGTAATTATCGTAAACATTCTTTTTATTGGATATGCAATTGTAAAATATTGGATTAGAACTGGGGGTAAAGATGAGCTTTAAAGTTAAAATTCTTGGTAAAACTTTTTTTGAAATAGAGTCTGACAAAGTTGCGAACCTCAAAAAGAAGGCTGTGGCTGAGAAAAAGAATGAAGAGTTTGGGCAAGTGGACATTGGTACCGTTAAGAGTTTTATTAGAGAAATGATTAAATCTTATGATCACTTCAAAGAAAAACGTGAGGAATTAGTTAAAAAATAACTTCATAGATTATATATTAAGTCTTCCCTTTTTTATTTCCGGAACCATTTTAATTTGTCATTACAAAACACCTATGCTTCAATTGATTCATGATAATTGAGGTTAGAATTGAGGGTTGTCCTTCTGTTAGTTTAAATTCAAGAATAAATCATTTCGCTAAAGCCAAGCACATGAAAGATTGGGCGACTGGCGCTTATTATAAATTTAGAAAGCATAAACCAAAGAAGCCATTCACTAAAGCTAAGATTAAAATAGTTAGGTATTTCTCAGGAAGAAATAAGTTTAGAGACTATGACAATCTTGTTGCTTCGATGAAGCCAGTAATTGACGGTATTGTTTGGGCAAAGGTCATAGAGGATGATAGTTATCAGGTTACTGGACAGTGGGACGTGTCACAGGTTAGGCTTGAAGTTGGGGACTATTTGATCGTTTCAGTTGAGGGATTGGAATGAGTAAGATGGGAAGACCAACCAAATATAGAAAAAAATACTGTGAGGATTTAATACTTCACATGGCGCAAGGTTATTCGTTTGATTCTTTTGCGGGTGTGATTGGTATAAACAGAGATTCCATTTATCAATGGGTTGCTAAGCACAAAGACTTTGCCGACGCAAGGAGCATAGGTTACGCAGAGGGATTACTTTATATGGAGAAGGTTGGCAAAGCTGCGATGCTTGGAAAGATACCAGGCTTTAGAGATAAAATGCACAACATGAAGATGAAAAATATTTATGGCTGGAAAGATAGAGTGGATGTAACATCAAATGACGAGGCTGTCCAACCGGCAGTTGTTTATATCCCAGACGACGGTAGTAGAATTAACGAGGAATAGTGGATGGTTAAATTCGTTAACAGCGTCACTAAAATTCTTAATAAAGTATTAAACTTTAATCAAGACGCAATCAGCACAAGAGTAACCGACACAGAGCAATTGCTAATTGATAACTATAGCTCAAGTGTTTCTTATCAAGGTAAGGCAATAGACAGCGATTCACTTGATTCTGAATTGGTTTGGCAAATCAAAAGAACGGTAAGAACTGGAAACATTTATAAAACAATTTATGCCAATAACGGAGCTTACAATAATAGGTGGGATCAGAGATATAGCATATTCCCTGTTTTTGTCGCAGCAAATAACTATTCACTATTATTTGATGGGGTTAATGATTATTTAACAGGTGGGAATATTTTAAATTATGACCACGCAACTGCATTTTCAATATCTCTTTGGGTTAAACCTCAAAATCTTTCAGCACAAAGAGCTATTTTCTCTAAGGCTGGGACGGATGCAAATGTTCGCGGCTTTATGCTATATCATGACTCTTCGGGAGCGCTTTATTTGCAGATGCGATCTTCTGGGGCAAACTCAGCTTTTATTTTTACAACAACCCTAACGGCAGGTGTATGGCAGCATATAGTTTTAACATATTCCGGGAATAGCAATATTAGCGGAGCTAGGGTTTATAAAAATAGTATCGTTGGAAATACGCCAACAAGCGCTGCTCTGTCTGGAACATGGCTTGAATCGCAGAATTTTTTAATAGCTGCAAGGGGATCAGGATTTTATTTTTCTGGAAAAATTGATGAAATAACAGTTTGGGATAAGGCGCTTTCTCAATCTGAAATAGATGAGCTTTATGATTTAGGAACACCAACAGTTCCGAGCGCTCACTCGGCATCTGCTAATCTTGTTAATTATTGGAGAATGGGAGACGGTGATTCATTTTCAACAATTCTTGACAACAAAGGATCTAATAATTTAACTATGACAAATATGAACGCTAGTTCAATAGTTGAGGACGTGCCATGATGGTTTATATTTTAGTTCCAAAAACTAGTTATGATAGCTTTAGCGATATTGAAAAATCTATTATAATTAACAGGAACATGGTTAAGGAATTAGATAATAGAAATATTAATTCAATTGATTATTATTTATTTAAAGGCGAACGTAGTCAGTGTTTTTCGTGTAGATTACAAGAATATAGATTCTATACGGAGAATGAAATCAAAGAATTACTACTATAATTTAGTAATCCAATGGAAATAAGACCACAAAAAGGCCCTCAAGAAATAGCTCTAGCTTGCCCAGCTGATATTTTACTTTATGGCGGACAGGCTGGCGGTGGAAAAACCTATAAATTATTAATGGGACATTTACGCTGGCATCACCACAGAGCTTTCAGGTCAATATTTTTCAGAAGAACAACAGTGCACATTCGCTCACCAGGCGGGCCATGGGATGAAGCTGGTATGATGTATCCAGCGGTTAGGGCGAGAGCTATTGATCACCAACTAACTTATGTTTTCCCGAGTGGTTCACGCGCAAAGTTTGCCCACCTTGAACACGAAACAGACGTCAATAATTATCAGGGTTCTCAAATTCCTTTAATTAATTTTGATGAACTTACTCATTTTACGCTAAAGCAATTTCGATACATGCTATCTAGAAATAGATCCATTCATGGGTTTCCCTGTAAAGTCAAAGCATCTTGTAACCCTGATCCAGATTCATTCGTTAGAAAAATGATTGATTGGTATATCGGAGAAGATGGTTATGCAATTAAAAAAAGGAGTGGGATTGTTCGTTGGTTTATAATGCATGAAAATGAATACATTTGGGGCAACAGTCCCGGGGAAGTTATTTTTCTTGGCGAGCAACTTGGAATACCAAGACAAGACATCGCACCTAGATCATTTTCTTTTGTTAGCGCAAGCCTCGAGGACAATGTGAAGCTGATGGAAAAAGATCCAGGTTATCGCGCAAGACTTTTAAACCTAGATAAAGTTGAGAGGGCTAGATTGTTGCATGGTAACTGGAACATAAGAGCAACCGCAGGCGCCTACTTTAACCGTGGTTATTTCGAAGAGGTTGATCATCATCCAATTCTACTTAGAATTGTGCGCGCTTGGGACAGAGCTGCGACTGATGAGAAAGACATTCATAAGGTAAGTAAAGATCCGGACTGGACAGCTTGCGTGAAAATGGGAATTGGTCAGGATAAAAAATTCTACATATTAGATATAGAAAGGGTTCGGATGAGTTCCGGTAAAGTAAAGGAAATGATTTTAAATTACGCAAAAGCAGACGGTCCACGTGTTACAGTTAGAATATTTCAAGACCCAGGTTCTGCTGGTAAGGGGGAAGCCGAGGATATGATTAAGCATCTCCGCGGGTTCCATGTACACTGCACAACCGTTAGTAAAAACAAAGAAACATTAGCTAAACCACTAAGCGCACAAGCTGAATTCGGAAACGTTAAAATATTAAAGTCGTGTAGAAATAAAGAGGTTTTTTATTCAGAACTAGAAGGGTTTCCGGACGCTAATCACGATGACTTAGTTGACGGAGCTGCTAGCGCGTTTAACTTTTTAAACATGGACAACGTAGGGCAGTTCGGCGAGAATATGATTCAGAAAGGTTCGTCAATTATAGGCAATGATTCAGGAGAAAACTGGTGATAAATAGAATTAAAAGTTTCTTTTTCACGGAAGAAAAGCCGGAGCATGGAAGCGTAACAAACTCTTTTAACCAAGGTACTTCTGGTACAGAAAATTATTCTGGTTATTACGCAGAAGAGTATCTTCACAAGCTAAGGGATAAAGCAAGAGCAACTGAGTATGACAAGATGAGGCGTTCAGACTCTCAAGTCAAAATGCTTTTGTCATGTATTAAGAACCCAATTAAGTCTGCAAAGTGGAAGGTTGCGCCAGCAGAGCAAGATAATCCTGAATATGAAAAACATGCAAAGATAGTTGAAAAAGCTTTATTTCAAGACATGAGAACGCATTGGAAAAAGTTTATTAATGAGTCACTAACCATGCTTGAATTTGGTCATGCCGTTTTTGAAAGAACCCATAAGGTTGTTAAATTTGATCCAGAGTTAGGAACATATATATCAATTAAAGACTTGGGTTGGCGCTCGCCTAAAACAATTGAGCGCTGGGATTTACACACTGAAGGTGATTGCAAGGGGGAATTAAAATCAATAGCTCAATACGCGTATGGCGACCTTGGTGTTTTGATTGATATAAAAGCCTGCAACTTAATCGTATTTGTTTTAGATATGGAGGGTTCTGACTATCAAGGAACTTCAATTCTGCGAGCTTGCTATGGAAACTATTTTAAAAAAAATAATTATTCAAAAATAAATGCAATCGGCATTGAGAAGTTTGCTGTCCCGACTCCGATAGGAACGATACCTCCAGGACAAGAGAACAGTGAAGCAAAAGACACATTTGAGCAAGTTCTTAGAAAGTACACTAGCCATCAATGCAATTATATTATCAAGCCAGAAGGTTTTAATATTGATTGGAATAACAACACGTATGATCCACAAAAAGTTGAGGTCTCAATTGATAACGAAGACAAGCGCATGGCAAAAGCCATTCTCGCCAACTTCTTAGAGCTTGGGCAAGGATCTGGTTCATACGCACTATCAAATGATTTATCTGATTTCTTTTTAAGTTCTATTAAATATATTGCCGAGGCAGAAATTGCTGAGACATTAAATAAAACAATCGTTAAAGAGATTATTGACCTAAATTTTCCAGGTGTAAAAAAATACCCTAAGTTAATTCCATACGGAATTGATGATAAAGCGGGCAAAGAGTTTGCCGAGATCATATCAATGCTTACTGAAAAGAAAATAATTATAGCTGACGATGTTCTTGAAAAAGACATTAGAAAGCGATATGACCTACCTGAAAAATCAGACCAAGGCGTGCGCGAACAAGCCCCTTCCCAAACCCAATTTGGATTATCAGAGAAGATAAGAATAGCTAACTACAAAAGGGTTAATTACTAATGGCAAAATCAAACGCTAGAAGATTAATCAGAGAATCAAGAATAGCCTTAAGAGAATTAATGATGGTCTCATTGTCAAAGATCGCTAGCAATGTAATTGAAGACGTGATGAAAAATTATAGAAACTCTATTCCTTCTCAGCAAATAAATGCAACAAAGGGTGTAGCCACTAGAGGAATGAATGAGTACAAGGCTGAGCTAAAAGAAGCTTTGGCGGTTATCGCTAGAGAGGCAATTGAGGATGCAAAAAAAGAAATACCAAATGGAAAAAAAATAAAATTTTCAGAGTTAGATAGATTAGCTCCAGAAGTGGCAAAAAGAGTTTTGAATCAATCTGAACTATTAGTTGGAAAACAATTAGCTGATTTAAAGAGTAAAATATTTTTTCAATTTAGCTCAAGTCAAGCGAGTACCGATTCAGAATCAACAATTGAAAAAGATTTGCAAGACGCAGGAGACGATTTCATTGAGGGCGTTTCGGTTACAGCCGGTGCCTCTGCTTCTGCCTCAACGATTGTTAATGAATCAAGAAGCGCATTTTTTTATCAAGACGATACACTTGAGGAAATTGAAGCCTTTCAATTCGTCAACGATTCTCCGGTTACTGATATTTGCGAAGACTTAAACGGAAGCATTTTTGCAAAAGATGATCCGGATGCCGATAGGTACAGACCGCCGCTTCACTGGAACGCAGTGCTTGAGAATAGTTTTATAAAAACATATAAGTGTCAGGTAAAAATTCAAGACATAAAAATTGGAGATATGGTTTTTACGCACAATGGTAATTATAAAAAAGTTTTAAAAACAATGTCTAAGTTTGAAGATAAAGAATATTTCATTCTAGAATTAGAAAACGGCAAAAATCTATCTCTCACGGGCGAGCACCCTGTTTTAACGAAAAATAGAGGCTGGATAAGATGTGATGAGCTTAATTTAACCGATGACATTGTTTGTGTTGAGGATGTTTAGTATTGTTTTTTTATTGCTAATTAAATCTTTATCTATCCTTATCGTAATAAATCCAAATGATAGCATGAGTGCGTCCCTTTTTTTATGAGATTCTTTTTTCTTTAGACTTAGTTTTTTTGTTGAATCTATCTCAATGCAAATGTTCTTGTTTGTGATAAAAAAATCAATGTTGTATTTATTAATGGGTTTTTGATATTCGTACTTAATTTTTAATTCATCTAAAATTTCTTGAAATTTTTTTTCTTGAGGTAGCGCCATTTTCTCTAAAGCTTGCTTCATTGATATAGCTCTTTTTATGGCGCTCGCCTCGTTCTTAATTGGATTATTTTTAGTCATTAATTCGCTTTGTTTTGGGTTTTTCTTTCCTGTGTTGTGATGAATGTATCCATTTTTATATTTTAAAAAGGCCGCTTCGCTTGAAGACATTTGCTTTAATCCATGCCTTTTGCATAAATTAGTTATTGCTTTTCTTGAGACCAAACATTCTTTTGAGATTTGACTAATTGGCTTACCGTTTTTAATATGAATTTCACTGATGACTTTTTCGAAACTCATGTTGTATAATTTTTCTAGTTTGCCTTTGACATTCATTTGTAACAATTATCATGTAGGTTGGAAAATGGCTAGAATATTATCAATAACAAGAAAGAAAATCACAACTGAAAAACTTTATAATTTGGAAGTTGAAAATGACAATTCATTTATAGCCAATGGAATAGTTGTCCATAATTGCGATAGCTATATCATACCAATCCTGGTGGGTAGTTTAAAGGGAAGGGAAATAGACGGATTAAAACCAAGCAATAAAAAACTTGAAGACCAAATCCAATTCTCAGACAAGTGCGCAGAACATTGTTGTGAAAAAACTTTCTATTCAATAAAACTCTGAGCGAAAAAAGTTTGCTTTATTTTGAACATTGCCCTACCTTTAGTACATGGGAAATAAAAGTCTAAAAAATTTCCATGGAATGTTGGTTCCAATTAAGTTATCTGATCTTGGATCAGGAGAGGCGCTTACAAGGTCTTTGCCGAAAGAGATCCAGCTTATCAGAACAGGAACATATTTTCACGATAAGTATGGTAAAATCGAAATTACTCCAGATCATCTCAAGAAAATGGTTTACAATTTTAACGAGAAGGTTCGTGGAATTGATATAGCTGTAGACTATGGACATGAATCAGAAGAAGAAGCAGCGGCTTGGCTTCAATCTGTTTATACAAAAAATAACGATACTGAGTTATGGGCGGTTCCTAAGTTTACAAAGGGCGGAGAAGAAAAAGTTTTATCTGAAGAGTATAGGTATATTTCCCCTGATTTCACATTCGAATACACTAATAACGAAACATTAAAAAATCATGGCCCTGTTCTTTTAGGTGCTGGTTTAACAAATAGACCAGTAATAAAAGGTATGGCACCATTAACATTAAGTGAGGGTTACACAATGGACGAATTACAAAAAGCAAAAGAAAAAATTGCATTACTGGAAGCAGAGATTGCAAAGCTTAAAGCTGGTAACGCTGGAGAAATGAGCGAAGCTGATAAAGCAAAAATGGCAGAGGAAGTTAAATGCAAAGAAGGTGTAGAAAAAAAACTATCCGAGGCTTTAGCTGAAAATAAAAAATTAAAAGAAGCAGTTATTGTTGCTGACAAAAATAAAGCTTTTGATGTTATGTTATCAGAAGGTAAAGCGTGTGAAGCACAAAGAGCTTCTTACTTGAGTGGTGACATGGAGGCTTTTGCTAAAGCTTTTAAGCCAGTTAATTTTGATGAAAAAGGACATGGCGGCGAAGGCAATGATTCAAAAAACGATTCTTTTGATAAGAAAATTATGAAGCTCGCTGAGGCTAAAATGAAAGATGATAAAAATCTTGATTATGGCAAAGCAATCAGTATGGTTCTTTCTGAAAACAAAGAGCTTAATGAAGAATATAAAAAACAGTTTTAATTATACGGAGGTTTTAAATGGGAGCAATTTCACAACCAAGAGTTGAGACTTATAAAGTAGGGGCAACTATCGCTAAAGGACAGCCGGTTAAAAAAGGTTCTACTGATAGATATGTTATTCCGTGTACAGCTAACACAGACCTTGCAATTGGTATTGCAAAATCAGCTGTTACTTTAGGAACAGATGAATTAGTAGAAGTTTGTATTTCTGGCGGTGGCGCCTTGGGTTTAGCTGGTGAAACAATCGCCGCCGGTGAATGTTTAGTTCCAAAAGCAGATGGATCACTTGAAAAAGCAAACGCGCTAGGAGACACTCATATTGCCAAAGCAATGGAAGACGCAGTGGTTGGCGATCTTTTTTGGGTTGAAGTAATTAGTGGACACGCAGTTGCAGCGGATAAATAATTTTAACAATTAATCAGGGAGAGATAAAATGGCACTATTAAAAGCACAGATTGACCAGTTACTTAGTAACGTATCAAGCAAATATGTTCCGGAAGGATTTGTTTGTGAGCAGTTTATGCCAATGATTCAGACTGCAAAGTATTCTGGGTTGCTAGCTAAGTATGGTAAAAACCACTTAAGAATTTTTAATTCTCTTAAGGGTGGCGAAAGCAAATATAAAAGAGTTGAGACCAGATCTTCTGCGACTGACAGATATCAAATCGAAGGTCACGGCTTAGAGGGGTTAGTAACTGAAGAAGATTACACTAATTATGAAAAACCTTTCGATGCAGAGAGAGATGAGACTGAGGGCTTAACAACTTCTCTTTATATTGAAAAAGAAAAACTGTTAGCTGACACTGTTACCGATACTGCTATCGTAACTCAAAACACAACTTTAGCAGGAACCTCTCAGTTTAATGATTACGCAAACAGTAATCCATTATCTGTGTTTAATGCCGCAAGAGCTGCGATTAGAAGCGGGTGCGGGAAAATTCCAGATACAGCTACAATGGACTGGGCAGTATTTGATATGATTAGATACCATCCAGAATTACTAGACGCTCTCGGTTTTAAATATGATAGACCGGGCGGTTTAGGAATTGAAGAGCTTGCAAAAGCTTTAGGTTTACGAAGACTCTTAGTTGCAGACGTTATGTATAATGCTGCAAAAGAAGGTCAAACTGATTCTCTTCAATCTGTTTGGGGTAAGCATATTGTTCTTTCTGTTTCTCCCGAGAAAGCTGCTCAAAATCAGGTTTCTTTTGGTTACAGAATTCAACTTCAAGGTTCTCAACCTCGTAAAGTTTTCAAAGAAGCACAGTTTAACCCTCCTGGTTCTACTGCAATTCTAGTTGAAGACAAATACGATATGTTTGTTGCGAATGTTGAAGCTGCTTATTTGATTAAAAATGCAATTGCATAATGGGGGAAAAATGAGAAATTTATTTTTATTATTAGTCCTCTTGGTTTTTTCCGCTCAATCTGAAGCATCTATCAAAAGATTCTTTCAGGACGCAAAATTACCAACGCAAAAAATGATTGAAGCTCAATCGTTTAATAACGTAACGGCCGCCGGCACTGCGAATGTTTTAAGCGCTAATGCTGGTAACACAAGCGCAAGTGCAGCCACTGTTACTACTTTTGTTGCTCAACCAGATGTAGCTAGGAATTTAGTTATTACTCCAGGTGGGACAACTAACGACGTTGCTGCTTGCTCAGTGACTGTTCTTGGTACAAATAATAGCGGGAAAGCTATTTCAGAAGCCTTTTCTTTTTCAGCAAATGCTTCCACTGCCACAACTGGATCAAAAGCTTTCTTAACTGTAACAAGTGTAGTTTTCCCAGCTAACTGCGAAGACTCGCCCTTTGGTGCCACTTGGTCTATTGGTTATGGCGAAAAATTAGGGGTGAAGAAGTGCATGGAAAGCGCTGGACATATTCTATTCTCTACATTGAATGGATCCAAGGAAGGGACTGCACCCACTATGACAGTTGACTCGGATGAGTTGGAAAAAAACACAGCTGATTTTAACGGAACAATGAATGGTTCAAATGATTTTGAATTATTCTTTTTCCAGAACTATGGTTGTTTATATTAAGGTTTAAAATGTACAAAGTTATTAGTAATTTTCATTGTGATGGAATAAGCAAAAAGATCGGGGACGTCTTAATAGACTCCGATCTTTCTTGCCTTGAAAATTGGATAAGCTTTTTAATAAAAAACAGACTCATTGAGGAAATATCGTCAGAGTCGTCAGAGTCGTCAGTTGAACCAAAAGAAGAATTGATGGAAAACTTAGAAGTTAATGCTGATGAATCAAAGCCAAAAGAAAAATCAAAGAAGAAAAGCAAGGGGTAAAAAATGCCTTACTCTACCTACACAGATGTAGCAAGCGAGTTTAAGGATATAGATTTTACTTCTGTTAACTCTAAAGTTTTATCGACAGAGGTAACAGAGTTTATTTCTCAAGCCGACTCTTTGATTGATGCAGCAATTAGCAATAAATACGAGGTTCCAGTAACCGGAACTGCTTCATTAAAACTTTTAAAGATGATTTCAATTCTTCTCGTTAGAGATAGAATTTTAGAAATAATTGCCGCAAAAACTGGCAACGATGAAACATCACAAGATCCAACAAAGAAATATTTAATATCGCCAAAGGATATGCTTAAATCTATTTCTAAGGGCGATATGAAATTAGTAGACGCCGTTGTTATATCAGGCGGAGGCGTTAGCTCATTCAATGTTGATCACTCTATAAAACATGTTTTCAAAAAGGGAGTTGATCAGTGGTAGAAAATAACAAAGAAAAGAGATACTCGGTTGATCCAGATAAAACATTTCAAAAATCAATAGAAAAAGCAATTAAGCTAACTGGCGACTTAACTATACCACTAACTGAAATAACAAAAATGTGGTACAAGGGAAATCGGTCCATGTTCACCCTTAAGGGGCCAGGTAAATATAAAGACATTTCAGAGAAGTGGAAAAAAAGAAAATCATATTTAATTGGGAGTGCATACCCAATAAATGAATTCACTGGTGAAACAAAAGAAGCAATCACAAACGCCTCTTCAAGGAGCGCGTTTAATCAAATTGTAAACAAACAATCATTGCTACTTGGTGTTTACACAAGTGATCTTCCATACGCTGGAGTAAATCAATATGGTTATAAAAATAGACCAGCTAGACCGTTTTTACTAACAGGTGCTGAGCAAGTTGCAACCGACGGACAAGCAAAAGCAATAAGTCTTTATACCAAAATATTAAACAAATATGTAAAACAGGCGACCGAAAATGCCTAAGATTGTTTACGATGTTGAGGATTTACTAGATGATATTCAGGCTTTTGTAAAAGCAAATCTAAATACAATTATTGATGAAATAAATTCAGAAAAAGATGATGGAATAGATTTAAAGCACGTTGATAATGATGCGTACTTTATGCAAGAGCTAAATTCAAAACAAGCAAATTATAATCCATTTATTCTTTTTGGGGTAAGCAACATAGAAACTATTTCAAATGGGTATGATGCCGCTGCAAATATTTCTATTGAAGTAATACTAATTTTTGAAGACACTAATGGATTAGAGGCAAATATTCCAAGACTTGCATTTAGGTACAATAGGGCCTTAAGGGATGTTATTAGAAATAATTGGTCTCAAAGGGTTCAAGCTGGTAAATTAGTAATGGAGGATTTATTGCCGGTGCCTTATACTAGTCTTAATAACTCAAAAAAGACAAGGGCAACTGGAGTTAAGATAATAACAAGTATCGCTTAACAAATAACAAGGAAGGTATTAAATGGGACTATCAAATCCAAGAAACATTTTCGGTGTACACAGTGTAAGTCCATACAGTAGAACCACTGGGTTGCCATACGGAACGTTAAAAGTATTAAAATCATCAAGCTTATCTCTTGCTGGTGAAACAATTCCTTTAATGGGTGGATCAAGTAAATATCCATGGGCGGTAGAGGATGGGGCAATCACTGGTGAAATGAGCTTAAACTTTTCTCAATACGAGGACTTTGTTTTTGAATTATTTCTAGGAAAAGCACCAACTGCAAATACAGCTGAAGCAACAGGTAATGTTTCAAGTCTAACTAACAAATACGGAACTAGCTTACAGCACGCAACTACTGGTATTGCATCTGTAACAGCCACATCTTCCGACGAAGCAGATTTAAAATTTGGAAAATATGTTTTACATGTTGTGACTTCTACCACTGTAAACATCTACGCTTTAAGTGACGTTGACTTTGCAAGAGGAAACAATGCAACTTTTCAAAACGATGCACTGAAAATAAACGCAACTCCCTACACAATCACATCGTCCGGAGCAACTTTAATTGCTGAGCTGGGATTAACTTTAACAGGTGGATCAGGAACAATCGGCATGACCGTTGGAGATACAGCTACTTTTGAGGTGAGACCAATTAATACTAAAAGCATGAGTGTTATTGTTGGTGCTTCTGAGGATAGTAGTTTCCCTGAATTTGGTTGCGTGATCATTACTCAAAAAAGAGGTAATGGAGAAATGTTTGAGATAGACGCTTACAGATGTAAGGGCGTTGGGGTTCCACTAGGTGCTGAAATGAACGCATGGTCTGAAGCTGAAGTTAAGGCTAACGTGTTCTATGATCAAGCGCTAAACGCAGTAATGAAAATCAGACATATCACTATTTAATTTTATCTTTGTTAATCAAGAAATCGGGGATCGAAAGATCCCCTTTTCTTCTAACTCTAGGAATATCGTTTTCATCCGCAAGCATTCTGTGAAAATTAGTTGCACAAGTCACAAGAAACTCGGAAAGGTTTTTATATCCATATAGCTTCGCAGAGAATTTAAACCTATTTTTTTCAAAGGTTGTAACCCTGATCTGAATAACTTCTGTTAAATTTTCTTTTATTTTTTTTGTCATTACAAAATTTCTCTGTAAAAATCATAGCACTAAATTATAATAAAAAAAGAGGAATATTAAAATGAAACTAAGCGAATTAGCAGGTAGAAGTTCAAGTTTTACACTTTCAATAAACAATAAAGAGTATTTTCTTAGACCTCTCACCCCAGGAGACGCGTCACGAATAGAAAGAGAGATTGGAGATATTGGAGAAATTTTTGATGAAGGAAAATACGCTAACTTTTTCAAAATAGCATATCTATTACTTGAACCAGCTAGTACCTTGGATTTTGCCAAACAAAAAGTTGAATTTGTAGATATGAATGGTGACAAAAAAGAAGAAATAACTGGCGGATATGCCCTCTTTGTTAACATGATAACAACTGTGCAAGAACAATTTGATGTAATAAAAGCTTGCCTAACTTCAATGGGTGTTTCCAAAAAAGTAATGGCAGAGATTTTCTCAGAAGCGGATAAGGCTTTAAATACTGATATTGACGTTGAAGCAATTAAAAAAAAAGATCAGAAAGGAAAGAAGTTGAGTGGGAAAAAATAGTTGATTTAATTTCAAGTGAATACGGTTGGTCGCTTGATCAGTTTATGTCAACGCCAATGCACGAAATTAATTGGAGATTAGAGTGCATAAACAAAAGAAAAATAGATAGAATGGAATTTGAAATGAGTCTTTTTGGATACGGTAAAAAGTCTGGAGACGTAGAAGAAACAAAAGAGCTAACGCAAGAAGAAGAGGAAAAAGTAAAAAAGATTCTAGAAAAAACATTTACGGAGAGAAGCAATGGCCGCAGACACACTAGTAATTAAAATTAATGGTGATATAAAAAACTTTCAGGATGCATTAGAAAATGCCAATAAAAAAACTGAGTCATTAAATGATAGCCTTAGCGCTGCAGCCAAAGCTAGCGGAATAGCGTTTGCCGCTTTAACGGCAACTATTGGTTTATCTATATCGAAATATGCCGAGCAAGAGCAAGCAGAAATAAGGCTTGCAACAGTTTTAAAATCAACAGGTGGAATTGCGGGAGTAACAGCAGATCAAGTAAAAAATCTTGCGACTAATTTAGAACAACTTACTTTGTTTGAAGGTGACGCAATCATAGAAGGACAAAACGTACTACTTACATACACCAAAATTGGAAAAGAAACTTTTCCAAGGGCAACGCAAGCGATGGTTGATTTAGCCCAAGCCACAGGGCAAGACTTAACTTCAGCTGCTAAAATATTAGGTAAGGCACTTGATTCACCGGCAGACGGCTTAGGTGTTTTGGCAAAACAAGGCGTTAGATTTACAGAAGCGCAAGAGCAAATGATTAAAACAATGGCTGAAACAGGGAGAACCGCAGACGCACAAAGAATTATATTAGACGCTCTTGATAAGAAAATTAAGGGTGCAGCTGAGGCTGCTACTCAGGGGACTGGTCAATTTAAAATGCTTGAAAAATCTTTTTTTTCTATTTTTGAAAATATTGGAGCAAAGCTTGCACCTGCATTTATTGATTTAGCTTCAAATGTAAAAAAATTATTCGACTTTATAGCCGGCAATGACACTCTTGTGACTATGATTAAAAATTTTTTAGTAGTAGGAACGTCAATAGCTGGTGTTGTTTTAGCTATTTCAACAGCTGGAATGGCGTTCTTGAAATTTAAAGCAATACTTGATGTGGTTAGAATTACAACTGCAGCTATGAGTATGTCGGTTAAAGTTTTAGTTGGTTCAACTGGAATTGGGCTAATTGCCATTGTTTTGGCAGCCATAGTTTTAGACTGGGATAAGTCTTGGGCTTACATGAAAGGCGTATTTAATGCCTTTGTAAACAATATAGTTAGTCTTGGAAAAGGATTAGGGGATACATTAGTTGGAATATTCACTCTTAACCCAGATAAATTTAAAAGTGGCATTGCTCAAATACAAGCAGCCTTTTTAAAAGGTGTTGATGAATTTAAAGCAGAAGTTGCAAAAATTCCTCCCCCCGTGTCGCCACTTGCGCCAGATCCTAAAGCAACAGTTGCTAAATTTGAAGAGGATAGGGCGTTGGCAAATGAGCAATATGCAATTGATTTGGAAATTGCAAAACAAAGAAAAGAATTAGAAAAAGAGGAATTAGCATTTGTTAGACAGGAAGAGCTTGAAAGTCAACAAGCTTATCAAGATTTAAAACTTGAACAAGACGCTTTAAATAATGCCAAAGCTCAAAAACAAATTGAGGCTAATAAAAAAACTGTTCTTCAGACACAAAGAGATTTAGAAAATGAGAAACTTAAAAAGCAAGTTGACAGTAATAATTTATACCTTAGAAATCAGCAAGAGTATGGAACGGCCTATGCTGAAATAGCAAAAGCCACAAACTCTGAAATTTTTCAAGGAACCAAACAAGCAGCAAGTGATCTTGCTCAATTACAGCAATCAGAAAATTCTAAACTAAAAGCGATCGGTAAAGCCGCCGCCGTAACTGACATTATCATGAACGGTATTCTTGCTGCTCAAAGAGTTTTTACAGGACTATCAACTATACCAATTATTGGGCCAGCGCTCGGAGCTGTTGGTGCAGCAGCCGCAATTGCTGGATCTTTAGAAAGAGCAAATAAAGTTAGAGCTATGGCGCGCGGTGGTGTTGTTACTGGTGGAATTCCCGGAGTTGATTCAGTTCCAATTCTTGCCCAAAGAAATGAAATTGTAGCACCAGCTCAAAATTTTAACGAGGTTATTGGTTCTGTTAGAGCGGCAAGAGAGGCAGAAAAATTCAGTCAAATTAATCAAACAGAAAGTCAATCGCAACCTGAATCAGGCGGCGTTATGGAGGTTATCGTTGGCTTCAAAGAAGACTTCTTTGAAGTGGTAGAAAAAAACTTATTAAAGCGAAGAGCTTTAGGGATTGGTAATTTATAATGGCTAGTCAGATTATTTTTTTTGAAAAGAATAAATTAGACATTGATAATGAGTCAGCTTCAATTACTGTTACCGACTTGGTTGCCTACAATGACGGCGCTGATTTTGTAAACAGATTGAGAAATAGAGATAATCGTAGCGCCTGGATGACAACTGATTCAACAGACGCAGCAAATACTCAACTTGATATTGATTTGGGTGAAGATGAATTTATCACTGATATTATATTGGTAAAACACAACTTTAAATCTTATACGATTCAATATTGGAATGGATCAACGTACATTAATTTTTCAACCGTAATTGCTCCCTCTAACGATACAAAAACGACTAGTCACTATAATTTTAATAAAATTGAAACTGATAAAATAAGAATTATAATTTATGGTACGCAAATAGCCGATGCCGATAAAGAGCTTTTTCAATTAATTATTACTGATAGAATTGCGCAACTTAATGGGTGGCCAGAAATTTCAGGCGTTGAATTTGATACTTCTAAGCGTGTAACAAAAATGCTTAGTGGCAAAATACACATGACTGAAAGTTACGAAGCTTTTGGATTTAATTTAACTCTTCCAGTTTATAGCGACGACGACGACGTTGCGGTGTTTAAAAATATTTACGAAAGAAGATCAGGAATTCTTGCGTGGCTATGCGGAGGCGATGAAACTCAGTTTAAGGCTTTAACAAAGGGCTATAGGCTAGAGGATATATACCTGGTTAGACCAACCAATGATTTCAGTGCTGAGCTTTACAAAGGACTTTATAAGTCAGGAATAAAAATTAATTTACAATTTAAGGAATGCATAATTTGAGCAGAGTAAGAGTTTATATTTTACCGTTTAGTGATTTAACTCAACAATACGTAGCTGATTGGATTGAGATTACAACTGATTTAATGACAAACGCTTTCGCCAGTCTAACTCAAAAACTAGATAACAAAGAATACGACGTTGGTATTTTTAATTTTGCAGATAGTACAATTACACTAAGGAATGATCACGGAAAATACAATAAGCCTGGAGATCCAAATACTTTGTTTGGTTATAAAAGAGGTGGAACCAAAATTAAAATGACCTATATGTTACAAGACGATCCACCGTGGTGTGGCGTTGCTATTTGTGGTCAAGCTAAAATATTTGAAGAGCAAACTATGTTTACCGGATTACTAAGTGACGATGATACCGACGAAGACATGGTTGAGCAAAATATTGTCTTTAGGGTTTTAGGATTAGAATCAATCTTCAAAGAGACAATTGTAAACTTTGGATCAATATCAAATGGTGATTTATTTTCAGATATAATTTACACTATTTTAAATCAATCAAAAATAACAGAATTAATGACAGTTTCAGCTTTAAATATTTCAGTTGGAACGGATCAAGCCATTGATTCAATTGCTGGATTACAAAACAAAACAGTAAAAGAAACACTTGATGAAATATTAATGTTGTCTAACTCTATTTTATACACTGATAGAAATAATGTTTTATACGTTTCGCCAAGAGTAGCAACTCCGTCTTTTCAGTGGTATTTTTTTGGTCAAGCTTCAGTGGATGGAGCTGAATCAATTCAAAATTTATCAGATATTAGAAATGGTTTAAATAGAACATTCAATTGGATTAGATGGGAAGCAACTACGCTTGTTTCTGAGGACGCCAACTCTACTGCAAAATACGGAATAAGGTCTAAGGAAATTGGAAGCGATACGATTATCGTTGATGCTAAAAGAAATGCAATTCTTCAAAACATTAGGGATTATTTTGGGACACCAAAGAGAGAATTAGAACTAACAACAATAATTAAAGATTACGATATTTTTGATATTTTTATACTGGACAAAGTAAGTATAGATTTTCCAACAATCTATCAAATAAAAGAGGGTGGTAGCTATCCTATTTACGATTCAAGTTTATACGATGTCGCAGAATATCCGTTAGCAGAAGGATCTCTTGAGATATTACCAAGTGAGGAATGGATGGTTACCGGTAGAAAAATTGATTTCAGAAACCAACTTATAACATACAATTTAAGAGAGGTTTAATATGGGCTTAATAACAATACCAGCCGCGGTCGCTGGAGCAATAATAAAGGCGGCAAATCACAACGCCATAAGAACGGCTTTGACTGAAGATCTTGTGCCAAGGGCTTTAGCAGGTAACGTTTTAAACGAAGCTGGCAGTCTTGGTTCAGCGGTTTATAGATGGCTTAATCTTTACGCTACTAAAGTTTTTGTTGGAAGTAATAATATTGAGATAAGTGTAGCTGATAGTGAATTAGTTTTTAAAATAGCTGGTACGGAATATGGGAGAATTACGACTTCGCATTTATTGCCTCCTGGCCTAATTATGCCTCACTCTTTAAACGCAAACATTGGAACCGCAGGAAGATATCAATTCCTTTACTGTAATGGCCAAGCGGTAAGTCGAGCAGATTATGCAAGATTATTTGCCGCGATTGGAACTCGTTATGGAGAAGGTGACACAAGTACAACTTTCAACGTTCCAGATTTAAGAGGAAGAATATTAAGAGCAATGGATGACAGCGCAGGAAGAGATCCTGGGGCAGCTTCCAGAACTGCTATGAATTCAGGTGGGCAATCGGGAGACGCAATTGGTTCAGTTCAAGCCGCAGGTACAAAGCTGCCAACTAATCCATTTTCAACAACTGTTTCCAGCGATGGAGCGCACACGCACGCTATGTCTGTTTTTGCAAGATCACAGGCCAGCTTCACAGGTGCTGCCACTAACTTTCCAGTTGACGTTGGCACAGGTGGAACAGATTATTCAACAGATAGCGATGGAGTTCATACGCATACAGTTGGAGTAACTGGTGGCGGGGATCAAGAAACAAGAATGATAAACGCCTATGTGGCTTACGTAATTAAAACTTGAGGTTAAATATATGGCAAATAATCCAGCAGATATTCCAATTCGAAGCAATCAAGACACAATTAAAGCCAGTTGGTTTAATGAGTTTAGAACTTTTTTAATTGATGCATTTGGCGCAGTGACAGGTGAAACACTTAAGACAATTTTAAATAATCAATCTTCCGCCGTTGATGTTGATTTTTCGGTGGACGCAGTTGACTTTACAAGCGCCAAAATACCGTTTGAAATAATAAGATCAACTTCGCTGGAAAATAGAATGGAGCTTGGTCAAATAAATTTATATTATAAAAATTCAACTTGGTACATGGTTATGGATTCTTCTTCTGGTGATAATTCATTGGGAGATATTGAAAGCTATGGGTTTAGCATTGTTCAGGCTGGAACAATTGCCCACTTAAAATATAAAAGTGATAACATGAGCGGTACTGGGTACGTTGGGACAATTAAATTAAAGGCGAATTATTTTTCTACTTAAGGGGTATTGATGAAATTTTTCTTACATGCATTTTTATTTATTATTATTTCAATAAATATTTTATTTGCTGACAATGTCAAATGGGAAAGGGCTCTTTCAATAGGAAGTAGTTCGCTTAATTCTAGTTCTATTTTTGATGTAATTAGCAATACAAAGGGTTCAAAGCCAGCTCCGGCAATGACCACAACCCAAAGGGACGCAATAGCATCTCCACAGCAAGGACTAATGATATTTAATACAACCACAAAGGAATTAAATCTTTATAATAATTCCACATGGACTGTTGTTGCTAATACAAGTCAGTCTCAAACGTTAACAGATAAGATAATAGTTGGTACTGCTAATTCAATATCTGGACTAAGACATGGGACCGAAGTTGATAGTCCAAGTAGCGGAGTTCATGGAGTTACAGGAAATTTAGTTGGGACAACCGACACGCAAAACTTATCAAATAAATCTTTTGCTGATGCTCCTTCATTTTTAGAAATAGTAACGCCTGGATCTCCAGCGTCTGGTTACATAAAATTGTATGCGAAATCCGATGAGAGGTTTTATAAATTATCACCAAGTGGAATTGAAAAATCTTTAACACCTGTTTTTACCCCAAGCGCTGGGGCACTTTTTTATTCAGATGGGACAAATGATTTATTCTCACTAACAAGCGTCGGCACTCCTGGACAATATCTGCAATCAAATGGATCAAGTGTTCCTACTTGGGTTAATCCTAGTTCTTCCGGTGTTGTTTTTACTCCGAGTGCCGGAAATGTAATGTTTTCTAACGGAACTCCGAACGTAATATCTTTAACTACCACGGGAACGCCTGGACAGTTTTTAAAAACAAATGGATCCGGAACTCCGAGCTGGGCAAATGCGACTTTTTCGGGGTCTTCTGCCGATCTAGCTGCTGGCCTAACAGATGAAACCGGCACAGGATTAGTTGTATTCAATAATTCTCCTACTTTTTCGGGCGCTATATATGCACCAACTGGAAGTGCAGGTACTCCCGGAATATCTTTTAGTGGCGACACCGATACTGGTATTTATAGCACCACAAACCTAGTAGGAATATCCACAAACGGAAGTTCTAAATTTACAGTTGATTCAACTGGAAGACTTGCTGGCAGCGCAGGAATAAAAAGAGATTTATCAACCACTCAAGACACATCACAAGTCTCAACATATTACATAGAATCTGGTACATATTCTCCATCCATAACTGGCGTCACAAACATAACAACTGTTTCAAGCCCAGGGATTGGATATTGGATGAGGGTTGGCAACGCAGTTACCTTCTGGGGTGAATTCACAGTAACTGGAACCACGGGATCTGCTCTTACACAGGTCAGCGTAACAATTCCAATTGCCTCTGCCTTTAGTACGAACACGGAGGGATCTGGTTTTATGTCCAGAAGATCTACCGGAACAAACATAGGTAGCATGGACATGAGAAATTCCAACGATGACATGCTGGCAAGTTGGATATTAACGGGGTCTGATGCTGGAGCATCCAGAACCTTTGGGTTCCATTGCAGTTATTATATAGTTAACTAATAAAGGAAATTTGGATTTTTTATGAACAACGTGCTTCAATTTAAAAGAAAAGAAAGCAATGAAAATCTTGAAAAAAAAGAAACAATATCTGGATCGGTTAGATATAAATTATTTCAGGTCATGGATGGTTTCCAAGAAAACTTGCCAATACTTCATCAAATTACTCAATATGTTTACCATGAAAGAATGCTTGATTGGCTGGTTAAGAATAAATTAACCGGCAAAAGATTTAATGAATTCTATTTATATGAGTGCAAAGGTTCTATACTTAGCTTAGGTGCTTTTATTATAGGCAGGATAAACAGCCTAGAGAAAGGGAGACCTATTTATGCACACAGAGATTTTAAAGTTGACTAAAAAATATTCTAAAATAATGGCCGGTGGAATTTTAACTGCAATTGGAAGCGGCCTTGTTGTTTTTTTTGCTGGACTATTTACAGATATAGCGCAGCTAAAAGCTCAGGTTCAAGCTTATCAAGACGACAGAAGTTATAACGAAAAAAGATTTGAGATCATAGACAAAAAATTTGATAAAATGCAAGACATGATAAAAGACATTCATTATTTTTTAATTGAAAAGAGAAAAAAATGAGGAAGATAGATTTTATAGGTGTTCATTGTTCTGCTAGTGACCTAGTAATACACGACAATATTGAATCAATTAGAATGTGGCATATTGCTCGTGGTTTCACTGATATTGGTTATAATTTTGTAATTTTAAAAAATGGGACAATTTGCAAGGGTAGACCAATAGAGCAAATCCCAGCTCATATTTATGGTCACAATAAAAACTCAATAGGTATATGCCTAACCGGTAATTTAATTTTTTCCAAAGAGCAATTCGACTCTTTGAGGTCTTTACTAATAGAGCTTTTAAGTGAGTATGGCCTTACCGCACTTGACGTATTACCACATAGCGCTTTTAATAAAAATAAAACTTGTCCAAACTTTGATTTAAACTTGGTATTGGAAAATCTTTACCAACAACAGGAGAAATAAAATGGAAGAAAAAAAAGGAATTCAAAATTTAAAAGAAGTTTTAGATTTTGGTTTTGGTCTGGGCGGAGCAGTTAAAAAGTCTTTAAATGACGGCAGTTTTGGTTATTCAGATATTCAATATTTGATGCCAGTATTCCCTAGTTTCGCTCCAATGATTGACAACATTGATGAAGTCCCAAGGGAAATTGCTGATATTGACGAGGATGAATTAAAGGAACTAATTGAATACTCTCTTAAAAACTTTGCAAGTATCATCGAAAAAGAAAAAGTAGTTGAGCAAGTTAAATACGCTCTTGCTTTTGGATTAGCCGGATTAAAATTATTTAAAAGCTTTAAAGCTTAAAAAATAATGCCCCTAAGTTTTAGATCAGGGGCAACATCAAAAGGAGTATGCAAAAACAATGTGAGCTTTCATTTTGCCACTATAGAAAAGATTTGTAAATCTTAAAAGGAGTAAAAATGTGGGCATCAATCGTGGCAGCTTTAAAGCTATTGCCAGGTCTTCTTACCTTGTTAAACTACATAAAAGACGAGTACGAAAAATACAAACAAGCAAAAATAATTCGCGAAGCAGAAAAGAAAAAAAGAGAGCTAGGGAAGATAACAGAGGAGTTGAAAAATGCAAAAACTGACAAACAGCGCGCTGATCTTCTTAAGCGCCTTTCTAATATTAATTCTTAGCGGATGCAAGGACAAACCACCAGTTATCGAAAGATGCATAATTGGTCACGATGAAGATAGATCAACTTGCATTTGTCTTAATCCAGAAATAGAAAGCGAACCAAGAATTGAAGATATAGATTATTGCGAAAACTTTATATCTACTTCGCCTGATAACTATAGAATCATGGAAACATGGGTTGTCGATAAATTAAAAGAGCTTGAGCAATGTCAATCAAAACACTATTAATTTTAATAATTACATTTATTATTTTTAATCTTAATATTAATGGAAATTATTTTACTTACAAGTGGGTAGCTTTTGAAATTTTTTCTATTGCCATTATTTCCCATCATATTAATAAACAGTATGGTATTTTCTTTGGTCTTTTGTTTTTTTATTTTGGCTGGGTTAATTGTTGCCAGGGCATTGAAGTCAAAGACGCATTACAGCTTTTGGCCATTCAAAAAGGCACGGTCACTTTAATATTATTTGGGGCTATGCTTTTGATTGGTAAAAAGATCCTATCTTTTTTAACAAGTGAGGTTTGGCTTTACTTGTTACTGGCTTGCATATCTCAGGTTTTTATTGGTTATCCATTTAGTGGGTTCACTGGCAACACTTCATTGAATGCTTGCTTAATTTCAATGATGTTTTTTATGGCAATACCAGCGGCAAATAAGTTTTTTGCTGGTGTTTATTATTTATTTATTGTTTCAGTAATTTCTATTATAAGCACCGGTTCGTCTATTGGATTAATTTCATTGATTGTTGGCGCCACTGTTTATATGTTATTTGTAGAAAAAAGCTTATTAAGGTATTTTGCATTAATTTTACCAATAGTCACAATTCCAGTTATGATTTATTTTTACAAAGAGCAGGCTTTTTCTTTTAGTGGTAGACCTGATATTTGGAATTCAATATGGCTTTATTTTAAAAATGAAACAAATGTATTTTTTGGTTCTGGCGTAGGATCTGGTTTTTATATTATTCCAAAAGCCATATTAAAATACTCTGAAACTAAAAAAGAAATTACACCATGGGCGCATAATGAATTTATTCAAATTATATTAGAGTCTGGAATAATTGGAATTACCATTTTTATTCTTGCTTCAATTCAATTTATAAAAAAAACAATATTGTCAAAAAAATATAATCTGACTGCTTTTACTATTTGCTATTTAGTCATTTGCTTTGGCAATTTTCCAAACAGATTAGCTCCTGAAGCTATAATAATTTTATCAGCGATGTTTATGAATTATCACAAATCAGAAGCCGGTGATTCATTATAGGAATAAGATTGAAGTCTAATGTAGGTTCTATTTATAAAAGGTTCTAAATCCAAATCTTTTTTTAATATCACTTGGGTATATTCTTTTTCGATAAGCATTAATTTTTTTAAATTTAAACAATCAGATTCCTGTGGGTTTTTATTGCAATTAAGCTTTGCGCTTAAAAATCCTTCATTTCTTTTTATTAAAAATATTTTATCAAACATTAATTCTTGCTGGTTTAATTTTTGATATTCACAAGAAATAAAGAAAACATTCATCAATATGATTAAAAAACCCATAATTAACTTCCTTTTTTGATTTTAAAGTTACAAAATATACACCATGAAAAACAAAAGAGAAATTAAAAAAAATAAACCATACGACTTAAATAATCACAAAGATATTTACTTAATAAGAAGGCGCTGCAAATACACCATAACAAAGCTAGGTAGAGCTGATCTTAACGATGAATTCTTTTGTCACGTGTACGCAACATGGCTTGAGGGAAAAAGAAAAGGAGCAACGCTTGATCAACTTGGGATAGATTTTATAAGATCTAAAGTTGGCAGGCTAGATAAAAGAGCTTTAAATCAAGACAGGCACATCAAATTACTTTCAGCTAAAAAAAATATTTACAATTTATCATCATCTTTCGCTGACATTGAAAACATTGAAAATGAATTCAGTAAAGATTTTGGAGAAATATATGAGGCCACAAACTCTTTTTCAAAGATTGTATCTATTTTAAACAAGTACGAAAGGCTAATTTTAATATTAAAATATTGCTATGAATTTACCTATGAAGAATTAAGCAATATTATGGGTATTGAGGAAAGTGTAGTCTACACCCATATCAGTAGAATAATAAATAAAATCAAGATTAGCTGGATAGATTTAAACCCGGGTTGGGTTCCACCAAAAAGTAAAAACGCGAACGGTGAAAACATTCACTAGCTAATTATGTTTTTTACCTTCAAACCAAGCGTAAAGTCTTTTTGAATTTCTAAGTGATAGTTTTCCAACACCTCTAAACATTCTAAAAAGTGTTGGTATTGGTATGTTTGTTTCATTAGAAAGATTATTTAAAGATAAGAAATTATCATTCTTGTATTTATAAATTTCATTGATTATGTTTTCAATTGATTTTCTTCTGCTCATTTACAAACCTCCTCTTTTTCCCCCATGCCATCAGGTTTAAATAAAACAAACATGTTTTCAAAATCTGGCGTGTAGCATTTTTTATATTCAATATTAAAAACTGGTTTTTTTACATTCTTATAAACATCGCATTCATTGTATTGGTGACAGCTTTCATTTTGATAAAAATCAACTCCATCTAGTTTATCAATTAATTCGAGTGAGTTTTTCAAGGAATATTTCATACCCAAAGAGTGAGCAGCATTAATTAAAAAAGTTACATAATTAATCGCATCTTCTTTTGTTTCAGAAAAACCAGTTTTTTCACCATAGGAATAAAAATCAGTATTATCCACATCAATTGCGTAACACCCTCTCTCTTTCGCCAGTCTTATTCTATCAAGCATAATTGATCTTACGTTTTCAGATTTGGTTTTAATCCACCGCTCACCTTTCCACGTGTCGAGCTTTTTACCTAAGTCAGAACCAACAAATTTATTCGCGTCTGGCCTCCACTCTTCATATTGGCTTGAAAAATAACAGACAGGCTTTGAACCACTGGCTTTAATTCTACCAAGGTCTTCGTCTTTAACGTCAAATAAATCTACTATGTGATAGTCCCTATTGCGCACCTGTAATTTATCTTTGTATTGAATTGACCAAGTAACTCCATTAATTTTTTCGTTAGAAGGGGCTGGTAAAACAATTGGGCTTGGTGCCTGGCTTGCAATTTGCCCTCTTTTTTGACCTTGAATCTCAACTTGATATGATTGGGTTGACTCATTATTCTTAACCGTTTTAAATCTAAATAAAGCCTTTCCGTTGCCCTTATAATCCATAACAACGTACCCTAGTTTAGATTCAGCATAAACCCTTTCTCCTCTCGCAAGCCCCCTTAATTGTCCGCCGGCACCAGAAGTCAAATGATGCGTTCCGTTTATTTCACCCTCATAACTTAGATTGTGATCATGCCCTGAAATGTAAACGTCAATTTTTCCCATCAATTCAGCATCAAAAAACTTTTTAAAATTATATTCTGCGTCACCATGCTCGCCAACTGAATAGCGAGGGTGATGTCCCATAGCTATAATTAATTTACATTCAGCCGCATAAAAGCCCTGAAGCGTATTTCTAATCCATTGAACTTGGTCTTTAGTGAATTGACTATTAAGACTTTGATCAATTTTTTCAGAATCAATTGTCATTAAACATAGATCATTAATTTTTTCTGAATAGTAATAATTTGGGAAAAAAACATTAGGGTATCTTTTCGCTATTTTTAACCAAGCGCCCGCGTCTCCCAGGTGATCATGATTGCCTAAAGCTATTCCTATCTTTTTAAAGTCTTTGTAAAATCTATAAAACTTTTTATCAAACTGTTTATCATTTTCACCATCAAGACCTGATTCATATATCACGTCACCTAAAACTCTAAGGTCACTAATGTTTTCTTGCTTCATTGCTGTAGCCACCATGGCTTGATCGCTGTCGCCAGTGCCAGTGTCGCCAACAAAAACCATACTAAATTCAGTTGGTGCATTGTAAAAATACATTGCAACCGGAACAGCGACAAGCAGAGGAACGGATTTAAAGATATTTGATTTAATCCATAATTTAATTAATTTTAGTTTTTCAAAAAACTTCTTCATTGAATTTATCCTTTTTAAAAATATTTTCCGGGATTATCCTATTAAGCCGCCCATTTTTTTGCAAATTTTTTTCTAGCACGACACTTCTCAACTCTTTTATTGAGAGCTATTTCTTTTTGTTTTTTATTATTTCTTTTTTTTCTTGCGACATTTTTATCATACATTCTTTTTACCTCAGTAGATAGCCCTAAGCTTGATAGCGCTAAAATCGAATTAAGAACTGGTGGGTGCATAAACTAACCTCTCTTTTTGAATGGTATATAATGAAAATTAATAAAAGTAAATTTATTCATCAACAATAACCCTAACCACACTAATCATTTCTTTTATTTGAAATATTTGTAACTCTAGTTCAGATTGATCTAATTCTTCATTTGGACACGTTTCGACGTGATCTTTTTCTAAAAGCTGCAAATCCCTTACAAGCTTTTTCTCTAAACGCCTTAAAACCTTATTGATAGTAATCTTGTTCATGTTTAATTACTCGAAGACAGCTTTTTACATTCCTTTGACTTTCTTTTAAATATTCAAATATTTTTAGATCTGAAAACGATTCATCAAAAAAATCTTTTTCGCCAAGTATCTTATTTATTTCTTCCCTGGTAATTCCTTCAAAATTAAAAATAAGAAATGATTCAGCAATCTCTATAAAGTCCCCAGTTGCTATTTTTCCACTTGGAATAAGTCGCTCAAAATCATACCTGGATTGACAATCATAGAATTTATTAATTGAATCATGCGTTAGTTTAATATTCATACTAAATCTCTATTTTAAAATCCCTTGTTCTCAACGATTTTACGTAGCATAACCACAAGGGTAAGGATAGCTTAGGAACGGCAGGAAGTTTCTTGCGAGTTGATAGCTTTGCAGCCATAAGACTTTCACTGCACACGCTCGTTGACCTCACGTTCTATGCTTGAAAAAAGACCTCGCCAAAGGTTTATCTTTTATTTAAAATCGTTATTCTTTTTTAAATCAACCCATTTGATAGATTGAGCGCAAAGATCTTCAGATAATCTGTCTACGATAATAAATTTATCAGCTTCAGCCATTTCAATTTCGTCAAAAGTTTTAGTTAAAGCCTTTCTAATTGTTCTAGTTTTCCCGTTCTGGTCTGTGAAATTAATTTGTGTTCTAAGCGTAATCTTGGTTTGAATTCTTTGAATTGAAGAGACTTCTATTTTCACAGGACAACTTCCGTAACCGCTTCTCCGTCTTTTAAATAGCCTGACTCGTTGACTGATTCGGAAACTTCTTTCGCTAGTTCTTGAGATTTATAAAACCCAAAACTAAAACCAGAATTATCTTTCTTCATAACCGTAACTTGATACACTTGCATATCAACTCCTTTATTAATTTTCGCGGTATAATCCTCCGCGAAGTTCGTAATTGTTTTGATTAATTGCCCTACACGGAGAACAAAGCCTGTTGAATTTTGATGCTCCTGTGAATTTCTTGTTGCACTTTAAGCAAGTACACTGAACCCTGTTAACAATCTTTTTAACTGTTGCTTCAGGCTTTACCATTTGTTTTCCATCTTGCTCATTTTCCATCGCAATTAATTGCCTCATTTTTTTTAGTTTGTAAAATGGTATTTTTAATTTTACTATTTTAAAAAATTAACAAGGATTTATGAAACATGACAAAGATCAAAGCTGAAAATATTAAACTTGTGCCAGTTGATTCAATTATAGCTAATCCAAAAAACACCAATAAGCACTCGCAGGATCAAATTGACTCTTTATGTAAATTAATAAAGCATAACGGTTTTCGCGATCCATTAATAATTTCAAATAGAAGTGGTTTTTTAATTTGCGGTCATGCAAGGCTTGAGGCGGCCAAAGAGTTAGAAATGAGCAGCGTGCCAGTTATTTATCAAGATTTCAAAGACGAGGCAGAAGAGTTTCAATTTATGACTGCTCACAATGCTATTTCTAGATGGTCTGAGTTTGATAATGATTTAATCTTAGAAGGGATTAAGGATTTTGAAATTGATTTAGATTTAATGGCGTTGAAGGATTTTAATTTAGCTCCAATGGAAATTGAAGAAGAGGATGAACTAGAAGAAAATGAAGATAAAAAATGGATACTAGAAATTACTTTTCCCAATGAAATGGAGTTAAGAGATATTCATGATGATTTAACTACTCGTGGATATATTGTAAAAGATAAGAGTAAATAATGAGTCAGTATGGTATCCCTTATATGGGTTCTAAATCAAAAATAGCAAAAGAGATTTGTAAATTATTTCCCAAAGCTGATAATTTTTATGATTTATTTGGCGGCGGATTTTCAATTACTCATGCCATGCTTTTAAATAGAAGAAAAGATTATAAGCAATTTCATTTTAATGAATTACGTCCTGGTATCTGTGAGTTAATTCAAGATACGATTAACGGAAAATATAGTTATGAAAACTATCAACCTGAATGGATTTCGAGAGAGGAATTTTTTAAAAGAAAGGGTAGTGATGCTTTTGTTAAAATGATTTGGTCATTTGGAAACAATGGTGAAGGCTATTTGTTCGGAAAAGACATTGAATCATATAAAAAATCTATGCATAATGCCATTGTGTTTAATAAGTTTGATGATTTAGCTAAAAAAACATTTGGTATGGATAAATTTAGAGATGGATTTTCCATAACAGATAAAAGATTATTGTTAAGGAATAGAGTGGTCTTATTAAACAAAGGTAAGCTTAGGGGAGAACTCGAACGACTCCAACAACTCGAAC
>ERZ869929.235-NODE-235-length-37184-cov-57.142368_pt1 | contig 37184 bp, 57 predicted proteins | sample MGYA00579312_ERZ869929 | MGnify/ENA primary metagenome ERZ869929 (study PRJEB32216, sample SAMN09231818) | wastewater metagenome | place: USA: Maryland | collected 2016-08-09 | study: EMG produced TPA metagenomics assembly of the PRJNA472060 data set (Reclaimed... | reverse complement strand
CGACCACGACCACGACCACGACCACGACCACGACCACGACCTCGACCACGACCACGACCACGACCCAGAATTGAGATATCCAATGTAAAGTTGAGCTGCATTCATGGATTTGAAGTTAATAATTAGATACTGGGTTAGCCCTGGTTACTTGCTATGGTTTCCAACAGCTTTGATTATTAGGTATCCACAAAAACCTCCGAACGCACCAAAAATCAAGCTCCGCAATACACCATGGGGATGCCAAAATGTAATGGAAAGTATCATGAGGAAATAAAGAACTGTCCAGATTGACTGATAGATTAGGAGGCGAATGAGTTGTTTCATATTCTTATATCAGTCCTGGTCATTTGCGAGTAAACGTAATGACGATCTGATTTTCCGGCATCCGAAACAAATTTGAGTCAAACAATCATGGAATGTCGAGTAGATTGCTTGCTGTGTGTGCCTACCCTCGCATTCCTTTATATGCTCCCTGATTTCTTCCTGAGTCCTACAACGTTCGTAACCGAATTGGATATCATTCATATTTCTTCATTTCTTTAAGGTGGCTAATTAGCCATTTATTAATTTTTCTTAGAGTGAGATGTGAGAACTTATCATACACCGCCACCGCCGACTCCGCCGCCGCCACCGCCGCCGACTCCGCCGCCGCCACCGCCGCCGACTCCGCCGCCGACCACGCCGCCGACTCCGCCGCCGACTCATTCTCTTCAGTTGGGTCTTTTAGCCATTTCTTAGCAGCTTCAATCGCCTCTCTAGGTCGTTTGTCGTCAGGACATTCCTTCTCGAAGTTTTTGATGCAAAGCTCAGCAGAAAATATGGCTAGGGCGACAGAATCCTCCTTAGTCCATTCATAGGCTTTGACGATACGCATCTTGCTCCAAGCCTGCTTATCTTTTTCTTTATCGGATTCTCCCTCGGCCTCCACTTCAGCATAGTTTAGTCATATCTTAGAAAAAATGTGGCGGTTTTGAGACGTGACCGCCAACACGTCAGCTACGATGGGAGGGTATGTGCGTAGCAGAGTTCAGCACGCCCTGGCGGACGTATCGTGCATGGGTAGCTCTCGGCTCTTGAGGGCCGCAAGTTTGGCCGCCTCCATGCTCATCTTGCCGTCTATGACCGCTTCCCAGAGAGGGATGCACGAGGTACAGGCGCCATGGCTGACAAGGTTCGCGCCCTCGGAGGGCTTAGACCATTCGGCCTTACAGAAGACACACGAGACTCTTAGCATTTCCTCAACCTCCTATGGTTGTCCATCCCCTGCCGACCACTACGCGCTGGATCGGCAGGTCGAAAAACTAGGCTAATAAACAGCCAGCACTACAGGGCTATTCGCCTGTAATGGCAGGCAGGGGAGGGACAAACCTCACTAGTAAGTTTTCTTAATCTCTTCAAGACCTACCTTTATCAATTCGTAATTTGATTTTGATATCGTCTGGGATTTTTTCCTTAAGGCCATCAACCAATCTCTGCCCCTGGTATCTTCTATCCAGGCCATGAACTCGGCAGGGGCTTTGTGCGCCGAAAACCTGGAATCAAAGACATGGTGCTTAGCACAAAGGCAGACCCCATTGTTTATGTCATACCTGACTGAACCGTTAGACCTGGAGAAGATATGATGACTATTCAAGCTAGAGGTTGATCGGCAATATTCGCATTTCCCTTTTGCCCTAAGTTTGATTATCTCTGACCACAAGGAATCGCATTTGTTCCTGAGAGTCTTCTTGCTTAGTTTTCGCATAATCCATTCTTTGCCTTCTCGGCATACTTATCCCTCTCTTTCTTGAGCTTGAGAGCCAGACCCAAAGGAATGTCATTCAGCCGATATATGACAAGCCATAGGTTCCCTTTGAGTACGGGTTCCTCTGCCTTGTATCCGGCATCCAGGTATTGCCTGTATGCCTTGTAAGCCGCCTCCTCATGGCTGAACGCCATCTCAAGTTTTCCTGGCATACTTCTTGAATTTAGTATCCAGCTTCATGCGATACCACCAGACAGGCGACTTCCTCTTGTTGCGCCCGTCCTTATTTTCGCTGCTTTCTATGTTCAATCCCTTGGTATGACGCAGATCCCAGATGCGTGCCGATAACCTGGCTGAAGACGGACCTTTGACGCCATAAACTTTTCTTATAAGTTCAGGGACCAGATGCCTTTCTCCGTCGCTTAGGGCAATGAATACCCTATCAGTCTGACTTAACTCCATATTATTTTTCAGCAATTGTCTTCGCTGGATTAACCTCAATTATTAGTTTCTTCCTGCCGAATGACCTAGCGGCTTTCAGGTCATATCCGAAATACAGGTCTACGTTCCCTTTGCCCGTGTATCTTCGGTTCATGCGGTCCGAAACGATGCAGTCCCCATACCCCTCTACCCTAAGCACCGTCCCGAATTTGTAGTCATTCGTGGCGCAGGTCTTTATCCCTTTCTGGTATAGGTTCCAGATGTTCTGACCATTGGCCGCTATCTCTGGGCTTTGGTCCGTTTCCTGGGTTCTTGACGTATAGGCCGAGACTTCAGCGATTCGTCTAGCATTTCCGTGATTCCTGTCAGGTCTGACAGGAGCGACAGAAGCCCTATTTGAATTTCCCGAATCCCATCCGCAGCCTTTCTCACCAAGCTTTTCTCCGAGTCTGAAATCTTGTCCTGGGCAGATGACCGTCTGCCTGAAGGTGCGTGCGACTTGTTCGTTGATGACATAGAAGTTGCAAAGACCGAAATAGATAAATACAAAAACCGCTATCAGCAGTTTCATAGGTTTTGCCTGATCCCTGAACCTGTCTTTTTGGGAATCGGCGTTAATGGTTTATTTGAGTTTTAAGGCGTTTGTTTTTCCTACATGACATTTGTATCGTGTAGACTATTTTCGTTCGTCTGACGGGCAATTAGGGGCCTAATTTGAAGCGTTAGCCTCCAGTAAGCTACCCAGAATCTTGTCTTTGTACTCGATTTCGTCTTTGAAGGCTCCGAAGATGGCTAAAGCCTCCAAACGGAATTTTGGGGATGACCAGGGATTAGCCGCTTCTCTCTTCCAATCCTCCGCTTGAGGTTTCAAATCCTGGATGTCCCAGTAAAGGGCTGAGATTTCGTTCATAGGTTTTTCTTAGGCTCGAAATAGCACTTAACGCAAAAATAAGTCGTCTTGCCGTTGGGTTCAGCCTGGACGATCCTTTTGCGTATGTCCTCTATCTCGTTTTTGCAGATGTCGCACTTGAAAGGGCCTCTCTTGGTGTTCCGATTTTTCATAGCTAAGTTAGTTTATCTTTGACCGCTTCGATTGTTTTATCCCAATTACCAAACATCTCGTAATACGACATCAGACTGCCAAGTTTATTTATACCTTCTTTTTTATATGCGAAGTCAGTAGTTGTAGGCAATTTTTTATATACTTTGAAATAAGACAATATTCTTTCAATGAGAATATCCTTCGTTATTCTTTTTTTTGATGGCCATTTCAACCATGGTTTATCCATTTTTTGATGACAAGAAATACACAATGCTAACCAATCTCTTCTATCTCTTTCGTATTTACCGGATATGTTTGCCCAATGAATTTTTGTCCGACCATCTTTCCCAATACCAGGAATAAAATCACATTTTTCACAGATATTTGGTTTTTCAAAATGTTTATTGACCCATTTATGCCTAGTAGAATATTTATTACTATCTTTAAGCGATATTTGTGTTTTAGACATTTTCTCTTTCGTATATTCAGAATGCTTAAAACCCTTTTTTCTACTCATACTAATTTAATATTTCCTTAACATCACTGATAATTTTTTCCATTGTGTAGCGATAGAACGGGTCGAAGTCTTCATCCTTGCCGCCGTTCTGCTTGTGCAGGAGATAAAGCACCGCATGGAGTCTTTGGCCTGGCGATTTCTGGTGTGGCTCAAGATTTATTTCCGGCAGGTCTTTCGTCGGTACTTCCTTGATCGGCTGTTCCTGGAAATAGAAATACCCAAGGGTGTCGTTCAAGGCGAAAAGTTCCGTCATGTTCTCGGGCGCAATTTCCTGGCAATCGATCTGAAGCCTCACGGTCTTGTCCCTCATGGTGGTTATCTTCGTGACTGAGGCTGGTAGGCTAGTCAGCATATTCTTCAGCGAGGCGGTAAAAAACCGTGGCGATCATAGAACTCACTCTCAAACTCCGCCCTTCTCTGGGCCTCTTCGGCTGTCAGGCAATTACACTTCTGGCCTTTGTCATGCCAAACATGCCCATGGCATCTCCATTGGCCGTTGCGATGACGTGTATGGGTTTCCATGTCCTGGGGAGTAAAGATGCCAACCACGTCGGCGGTGTTTATCGTCCGTTCGTCTAGCTTGATGAACATGTGCTGCTTGAGAGATAAGAGAACGGATTGGATTTTCTCGCACCTTTCCGCCTCAAGCCAGATCTGCACATCATTCCGCAGGAATAAACAACGCAAAGATTTTGAAAGTTCGTTCATATTTCGATCCCTTTGGGTGAATTAGTTTTCATCCGGCTGAACTTCTCCACGTTCGCCATCCAGGTCAAAAGTCGTCTTTTGAGTTCAAACGTCTTTTGCATCTGCCAACGTTGCTTCGTTCCTGTGGGGTTAAGTTCCGTCCAGTAGTTGATGAAGTTCCTTAGTTCGCTCTTCACGGATTGGTCCGGCAGACCCTTGGAGACGAAGAAGGCAACCAGCTCTTCCTGCTTCAAGGGATCTGAAACGAATTCCAGCATTACGTCCTTGGGAGTGGGAGCCGTAGGCTCTCCTATATAAATAATCTCTTCCTTATTCTTCTTACATTCTTCCCTTCTTACTTCTTTATTTCTTATATATGTGTCGTTCGTTTGTCGCACCGTTTGTCGTTCGTTTGTCATTCGTTTGTCAAAGTCTCGATTATCTTCCTGATACTCTTTCCATTTTTTTACCTCAATTAAGGTAAAATTCGGTGTTGTCTTAAGCTTGATTTCGTTTGTCGAATTGAGTTTGAATAGAGCTGTTCTCGTTTGTCGAATTGTCAAACCCGATTCCTCGGCTAAGTTGCGCACCGTTGTGACCTTTTGGCCTGGTTCGATCGTCATCCCTCGCCATTCCCTTTTCTCATGATTTACTGTCAATAAGATGTGGACAAAGAGGGCAACGACGTTGGGATCTCCATACCATCCCCAGTCCAAAAGCTTCCTATAAATCTTTACCCATCCTCCAGACATAGGTTCAGAATTTAAGGTTGCTGACATCCACATCCTTCAGCTTAAAACGGATATCGTATACCTGACCTTTCGAAGTTTCCTTGAGCAATGCGTTCATCCAATATTCCTTGCCGTCTATCTTGCATTGACCTGAATATGAGTCATATTCCCTGCCGGATGTTTTGCTGGTCTTTCTCTTCGGCGTAAGCCAAAAAGAGCCAGTCATGTCCTGACGTTCAAAAGGCATATCTATCGTCTATTTAGAGGATTTATCCGCTTTCCAACAGTCCAGGCATTTCGCATACGGACCCGTATGCTCATTTTTGCATTTTACGCAAATCTTGGTCGGTTTGATGTCGTTTACGTTGTCCGTATCCTTGAACGGTTCGTCTGTCTTTTTCGTGGCTTTGGGTAATGATACGCTGTTCGCGTCATCATCCAATTCACCTTGTATCAGGAACAAGGAAGTCAAAGCGTAGCGTCTTGTGTAGGTTATGATCGCGCCAAATTTCTGTGGGTCCGTGTTCGATATCAATGGGGTAGTGAACTCCATCTTTTCTCCCGATTCGTCTATCAATATCGTCGTTATGCAGGACATGCCGTCTATGTTCGTCAGGGGTTGCAAGACCAACAAATCATGCTTGTTGAACAGGGGCTTAAGCTCCTCTATGACCGTGTTGATGTCGAAGTATTTTGACTTGAAATAAGGGTTTTCCTGGTCTTTTATGATGACTTTTATCTCTTTCTGCAATAGCAGAAGCTTCTTATATAGGTTGTTCATATAGTTTCTGGTAAAGGGATAGTGTGCGTTCCCTGGCGGATGATATCTTGTCCAGGACTTCAGGCGATTGCTTGTGGGCCAATGATTTATTGAGCCACTTTTCTTTGAGTTTGAAATCCCTTTTGAGCAGATTGAGCAGGACCGTCACCTCATCCGCAGTAAGCTCTATGCTCCTAGTCTCCATAGGTTTCCTTAAGGCACTCATAGTCCCTATAGCCCCAAGACATTGTATGGTTGCATTTAGGGCAAAAGGAACCGCCATAGAATCCGAATTTGCCGCATCCATAGCATTTGGGCTTCTGGCCCTTGAGCCACTCATGCTGATGCAACCTGTCCATGTTCTTGGATAGGTCACGGATTTCTATCTTCATAGAGTTTATATTTACGCAATAAATCGTCTAATTGGGCTATGGCGAACTGACGCTCTATGGCCTCATCCTCATGTTTCATGAATAGCGTCTTGTCTTTTGATCCGTATGCGACACGAAAGACGCAATCGCACACGATAGAACAATCTATATATGTACATTTGCCGCTAGCCATCAAATCCCTCGTCTGCTGGATAAGCTCTTCGGGCATCATCTTACTGCAATATCCTAGGGCTTTTTCCAAGGCACTCGTCTGTTTGGGCGTAAAACTAAAAATCGACATAGTTGGATTTAAGGTGGTTTAGGGTCGTGATCAGGGCGTCAATCTTGTCTTTCCATCCTAAATCCAAGAATTCCGCCTTATCCCATGTGGCCTGTATGGTTTCGACTATTTGCCTTTCGGCGTCGTCGCGTGGTATGATTTCTATCGTCATAGAGTTTTGAATCCCCATTGGCGTGGGGATTTTTTAATGCTTAATTAGTTTCATGTGGAGTTTCAGAAGCCGCTTATACTCATCCGAGCTGGTCTTGCCAGCCAGGATCAAGGCATCAATCTTATTATTGATGATGTCTATCGCTTTTTCTTTTGACATATGTTTTTGTTTTTCATGGATTTATTTAATGCGGCCCACGTCTCCATGAGCGAGCATGAGCCGCAAACAACAGCCCACCCCAATCTTACTTGCCTTGAAAATCAGTCTGCACCGATTATAAGGCTTTCATCTCGGGTCTGGGCTTTTGTTTATGTTGTCCAAGTTCCCTGCTAGTTTGGCCACTCTTATGCTGTGGCATCCCATGTTCGCCCTTAGTCGCTGACAAGCAAGCGGTACTACTTATGGGATTAGCTCGCTAAGCCATAGAGGATGAAGGCAGTCGATACCGCCTTTTCCGTCCAGGCTGTGCCGTTTTGATCCTGAGTGAACCAGCCGATGTCCATGCTTGGTGTGCACCGACTGATTCGCTTAGAACAAAAACCGCCTGGATATTCCAGACGGTTAATGGGTTTTTTCTAGGCTAATTGGGGAGAAGTATAATTGGCGTTTAATGGTATATTGTGCGGCACACAATCTACATTTAATTGCCGAATTATCGTAAGTCCCATAGCGACCCAAGCATGGAATATCTGCCGTGACTTCTGATTTTTTCAAAGTGGATTCCCTACTATCTCCTTAACTTTTCTCGGCCCTCTTGGCTTTCTACCGTTCGGTCTTGGCCTTTTTGCCATTTTAATCATCCGCTCCAACCATCTCTTTTTGCCTATTCTTGACCTTTGCTTTTTGATTGACAGTTTCCCCAATATTGAGGCTGCTTTCTTTATTTCATCTTCCATGGCTTTATTATGCCACACGCTTGCAGAAGTGTCAAGAGTGCTAAGTTAAGCTATATTATAGGAATTATCCACAGTCTTTAGAAGTCTTCGGGCTGCTCTGACTATATATAATGAAGCTAATAGTTAATTTACGGAACTGTCAAATATATTCTCAAAATGGCTTGTTGTCAAGGCTTGAAAGTGCTATAATTATACTTAGATAAGCCCAAGAAGCCTAAACATACGTCTTCGCTTCGCCTGGGCTATCTATCAGCCCTTCCCTGGCCTCTGGTTGCGCCCTACAAGGGGATAAGGTCGGCGAAGACAACAAAGACCCGTCAGGGTCTTTTTGCTTGTCCTAGGGCATTTAAACGCTTACCGATGGGTTACTACGCCCTTTAAGGCATAGTAGACAGGATAGTCTATCACCAGTTCTTTCCTGAACGGATTATAGGTATCAAAATCATGTATATGATCGGACACCCTATAGAGCATGGTCGCATGGTTTGGGGACAGACCGCACCTCGTGACTGGGTTCTCGTTATTCCATCCTGGGCAAGTAGGCGCGGCAATCTGTATGGGAGCCTGGTAAAGATGGGTTTTTATGTTCTCTAAAGTGGTGGGTATCCACTCGTATTTTATATCAAACAGCTCAAGGAACTTCAGGGCTTTATCCTTTTTCTCTTGGGGTATCTCTGAATAGAAATCTGGCCAATCGAAGACAGGCGTTCTCTGCTCCCTAGGATAGTTCCAATCAGCTTCAGGCAAGACACCGTGCTTACGGATGGAATCCCAGACGTTAACGAAACTGTTTCCTTGCCTGGTAGTGCCGGACATCTTGGATGTGAATCGGTCCGAAAGATTGAACTCCAGGCGATCATTGAAATAACCCAATGACTTGAGGGCATCTATCGTCTTGGCTGGGAGCCTCTGATAGGCGATATGCGCCCTTATCTGGGCCTCTATGCAGTTCAGGGCAGAGAATGTCACGCATGACATGGAATCGAAATAGACGCTATGCTGGCGCTCTTCGGTAGGCAAGAAGACGGTCCAATCACCCATGTGATTGAGTTCCTTGAAGGCTATTCCGGATTGCTCTCCGGCTATCCAATCGGTAGGGCGCGGCTGTTCGGCTATGAAGCCAGTATTGGAAAGAAGCATAATCATCTGCGCTTCGCCTTACGGGCGACGCTTAGGGCTATGGCAATAGCCTGCTTCCTTGGCTTACCTGCCTTCATCTCAGCTTTGATGTTGCTTGAGATGGACTTTTTCGAGTGACCTTGTTTTAGTGGCATATCCGTCTGACCGTTCGCTGGGCGATCAGGCGAGATGTCCCTACATGAGAATTTTGAACATCCGATCCCGTATCACGTCTTTGAATCTACGTTTACGGGCAATTTTTTTATTAAAGAGAGGATATTTTGCATAAAATTATGGTTAGTGTTCCCTGCCCCCCAAGCCAATTTAGGCTTGGGGAAACATACCTCCTGTCATGCTCCCCATGACTTTTCGCATGGGGGGAAGGGAAGCCGTCACTAGACCTGGACGGCTCAGGCATAACGGGACCAGCCCGTTACTGAGTGGGGAGATTGAGATGGGAGATGATTTTGAAATCATCTAGGGACAGTTTGTGTACGGGGATAAACTTGCGCTCGTTCCCCTCTATCTCCAGAAGGCAGTTGCAGAGCGTCTGGTCGGACTGCATCTGCATCAATATCAGGAAATGAGCGTGACTGAAGCGAAAATGCTTCAGTTGGACTATCCTGTTGTCGCTCGTGTAGACGCGCATGGCGGCCTCCTATCTGAGCCAAAGATGGTCCAGACCGCTTTGCCCAAGCTTGGAGACTTGAGCACGGTCTATGTTCTCATCCGGCCTGACCACCTTGCGGATATCGGTTATATCCACGAAAAAGAGATGAGCGTTGACCCCTACAGGGACCTGGATTTTTACCCCTCTACGGGCGAAATCCAGCAAAGTGCCGTATTCCTCATCCGTGAGTTCCAAGTCGCCTGTAGAACCGTCGGCAAATCTGACCTCGATCATTATCCACCTCCCCTATGAGATGATTTTATCAAGGGGCTTTTACGTTTTATTTTGACCAGCTTTCTCATCAACTCTTCCCTTGATATCGGCTTTTCTTCTTCAGGCTGTTGGGCCTGTTCATTCTGCCAATCTATCAGGGTTTTTTTCTTTTTGCTCAATTCAGCCTCCTTGCCGCCCCACGCGAGTGAGGCGGGCCGGTTGGAAGATGTCCCGAAGGACGGCAAAGAGGCTTTGAGCCTATTTGCACTTGCCGCCCTTTTTCTTGCCAGCTTTCTTCATAGTCAGTTGGTAACTTGAATTATCGAACGTAAGATGACGAATCCCCAGAATAGGCCTGCCAGTAAAAGGACTATCTTATAGATCAGAATTAAGTCTCTTGGTGGCATATGATGCACCGCCTCCCAATAAACCCACGATACCCATAAGCATTTCGGCTGTGGGTAAATCAATCCAGGCTTCCTTAGATACCCAGATAACCACCATGGCCAAGATGGCCACGATTACCGTCTTTTTACCGTCCAACAAGGCTAAGATGTATTTGATGATGTTCATATTATTTGTTGAGTTTATTGGCTAATACCCCATCCGCTGCCGTAGTGTATTTGATATGATCCTTAAGCTCCTGCCCTATACTGGTTATCTGTATGCTTAGGTCTGTTTTTACCTCGGCCACATACCAGATTATCGAAGCTGTAGCCAAAAGCATCGTAACCACCGTAGTCAAAGGCACAAAGAATTTATGGTTAGTTATATCGGGCATAAGCCTCCTATATTTTATCATTTTCAAGCATCAATGTCTAACTATTGTGTTCATAGATACGGCCGCCCTTTCCCCCATCCGGTTGGTGCGGGATTCGTCAGAGTCTAGGGGAGAACCACCTCCTTGGATTGTGGTTAGTCTTATAAGCAAGTGGGGTCGGGGCAGACGGCGGCGGGTCTGTAATCCCCTCTTTTCATCTGCTTACAAGATGGTCAACCCCTGTTAAGAACAACCGAATCAGGCTTCAGGGTTCCTGTGTCTTCTTGATCAGCTCAAGGCAACAGCTATAGGCTATGAACGCAAAAGACGGCCATTACTGGCCGCCTCAGGCGGATGTATCAGTCGCAAAGTTGTGCAACTTTTCATATGGTACATCAAAGATAGTATATAGCACAAATGAAATATTGTCTACATATATTATTCATTGGATATTTGGCTCAACCCAGCCTATACACACCCCCTCCCCTTTTTCATGTTATCCTGTAGGTGTTGACAAAAGTCTTAATTTGTGGTAGCCTTGATAATTATGTCTAAAAACACAAAGCTAATCACTATCTCGCTGATCGCTGTTACAGCTCTATTTGGTGCTGGATGTGAAAGGAAGGGTGATATAAAGGTTAGTGATTGCCGTGAGACTGTCTTTCTTGAATCGGATAACATCGAAAAATATCTTCATTCCTTCACTTGTTCCAATGGGTATTGCGCCAGGGTCTTGACCAATAAAAACGGTGGGTGTGAAACCGCCTTCGTATATTTCACGGAGACGGAAAAAGACCCTACCGGAGTATTCGTAAAATAATATGCTCAAAATACTGCTGATCGTCATCTTAACCCCATTTGTTTTGTATATATGTTTTAAGGCTTGCATGTCTTTACTGGATAAGAAAGATATGGATAACGCGCAAAAACAACTAGACGAATGGAAAAGAAAAAACGGGGCTTAGCCCGTTTTTTTCTATCTTTTATTATTAAGTAAACTATTTAACCCAGCAGTAATTGGCACTCTGATGGCATTCCCTGCTGCTGGTGAACCTTTCCCGATTAAATCAAGACCAATCGCCGCACCACTTTTGATACTTGGGCTAGTCAAGATTCCTCCTAGCAACCCAAGAGCCGCGCCCTTTGCCCCCCCTAGGGTTGCCCCAGCTCCAGTCAATACCTTGCCTCCAAGACTTAATAGATTGAGGTTATTGATTCTATTACTCGCCTGGCCTAAAGCCTTATCGAATTCATAGAGAGATGATAAACGTGCGTTTATGTCTCCTACGATGGGTGCTTTTTCAATTATTTTATCCTTCAGGAATCTAGTCATCTGCTTCCTTCCTTCTATTCCAACAGATGTCATACGATCATAATATTTTTTCAACTGTTGTCCAGTAGCTACTTTGATTTTCTGGGCTTCTTCTATGGGTATCTCGTTCCCGTATTTCTTGGCGAAATCAGAGACCAATGAGTCCAGTTCCTTCGTAGCACTTTCAGCCGCTTTCACATCAACATCATATTTGAACAGATCTTTAACTTGGTCAACATATCCCTGCATCCCTTTGAGATTTATCTTGGCTCCTTGCCCTTTCGCGGCTTCGATAGCGTCTCCTATCATATTCTCAAAACCATCGATTTTAGCTGCTACTGCCTCTACACCACCTTGAGTTAACCAGATTCTTTCTTTTAATCCAGTTTGCACTATCTGGTTGGCGACTTCAGGAGCGAGTTTAGTGGATGGTTTTAGAGCGGTTTGATAGAGTTTTGTGGCTGCTTTAGTTAACAATTTTTCAGCTATTTTGCCGGTTCCTGGCGCACCGACCTCAAGATACGAAGTGGCTCCTGTCATTAAATCATTTAATGATCTTGAGAATTGCGTCTGTTTAGTTTGCTGCACCTGTTCAGGCGTGACGTTTTTGCCCATTTTCTGCGCTAATCCCGTAGCCGCCGCACCTTGAGACGTTTCATAAGGCGACACCCTCCCGAACATGGGGATATTGACACCTTCTTTTGGCACGATCTGTAATCCAGCCAACCCACTTACACCAGATACCGTAGACACAATAGGTTTAGCAAGTGACTGGACAGTAGAACCTATGGCTCCCCTGGCCGCCTCTCGCCCCTCTGAAGTTGCCAAGTTACCTATAGGGCCAAAAGCGAATTTAGAAGCTAATTTAAGACCTTGGCCAGCCGCGCTCCCTGCCTTCTCCAGTAACGTTTTGTTTTGTATTTTCCTCCCGTATTTTTGCTTAAAATCGTTTACTACAAATTTAATATTATCGTCTGATTCATTATTAGCGATCATCTTGCTTACGATCCCATCAAGCCTCTGACGATCTGATTCCTGGAGTTGGATAGAAGATGCGCTAGAAGGCTGCGCGCCGATGCTAATAGGCATATTTAGTGCGTAAATCTGATACTTGGGTTACTGGAGAGGAATTATCAGGTGCTAGATAGCTGAATGTCGCTACTACATCTTTGGGGTCTATCCCAGCAGAACGCGCTCTGTCCGCGTAAAATTTAACTATTCCGAGATACTGTTTTTCAGATTGCCCTATGATATCTTTGGCCTGATTTTTGAATTGAGCGCGTTGATTAGCTCCTAAACGCTCTCCGTTCAAAGCATTATTATAAGCATTTTTTATCTTATCAGGTATACCTGCCGCATTTTGAGCTGTGGCGAATTCACCTTCACGCACGACTGAACCAGGATCAAGCATCTTCATGTAGGCAAAAATCAAGGAAAGATCACCAGCAGCATTGTCTTGAGCCGATATAACCCTTCCATAAGCTGAAGTTATATCATTATAGTCCTTGACTTTTTGTTCTGCTGCGAAAGCCTTAGATTGCGTAGTTGCGGCATCAAGATATTTGCTATCTTTTCGCATCACTTTAGATGGCGGAGTCAAAAGTTTATCAATTTCGCTTTGGACTTTCTGTGTGCTTTTTCCAGACGCAACAACGCCACTCAGAAGACCTGCCGATGAGGGTCCGTTCCCGACAATCTCAGCCCCATATCCGTTATTGCTCCAACGTTTCATGGCAGAATCTAAAGTCAGATTTGAATATCCTCCAGATTTCAATAATGCCATTTGCGCCGCTTTCCCAGCTTCATATGAAGGGAATTTAGCGAATGTCCCTCCATCCTGACCTTTTATGCCGCTATCTACTGCACCAAGACTTCTAGCGAAATCGCCAAATTTTATATTCCCTGGATTATTTGTCTTATATGCGATACTTCCTGGGAAATACCCCTCACGATTTTGCATAGCCTCTTGAATCAAAGACAATTCCTGAGGAGTCATGTCTTTCATCAATTTTGTGGATGATACTGAAAGATTGCTTAAATCAACATCAGAAGGAGATCCCCCAGCTTGTGAACCAACATATGCCCCTGATAATTGATCTATCTGTCTTAACGCTTCATCCAAAGAAGTGATATAAGGATTGGCGCTCATTAAGTTAACGGCAGCGTTCATTCTCTGTGAGGGAGTCATCCCACCAGCAGAAGCTGGCACTAATTCCACGGCCTTGCCGTCAGCTCCCATTGTAAAATAACCAGAAGCTGCCGAACCGAATATCTTTCCCTGTTTTTGTTGGGTTATCTTCTGTTCATTGATCGTCTCCCCTATCTTATTCATGAGGCTCTGAGGGACGAATCCGCTCTGTAGTTGCTGCATTTCGTCCGCCGTAGCCGTCTTCAGGACATCTGGGGCATTGGTCAATAAGGTGCTGAACATCTGCCTGAAATTATCCACTTCCTTGTCCGTGGCAGCCTGTCCCTTCTCCATCAAGGAGTTGTATTCGGAAAGCGTATCTTTGGCCAATGACTGCTGTTTATCCAATAATGACAGTTGGTCATTATAAGATTGTTGTTGGTATGTAAGCTTTTTCTCGATTGCACTCTCAGCAGCAGTCTTTTGGGAAGACAACGTGCTGTATTGGTCCACATATGTCTGACGTTGCAGCTCTAAGGGCTTAGCTCGCCGAGCCACCTCAGCTTGGATGATGGACTCTGGAGCACGACCGCCTATTTCGGCCCTTACGTCATCTTCGAGCTTCCTGAGATTATCATCTATAGCGTTAACTTTTGATGATACATCCGTTATCTGTTGGTCAATCGGAGCGACGGCAGAAGTATATTGAGTATCATATAATGACTGATAATCAGGTTTCGCCAAAGTGTCCATCTGAGTGGCGATATCGGCCAATTTAGCTTGGGCGCTTTCGGCCTGTGGCTTGATTAAATCCAATCTCTGATCGTAAAAATTCTTCAGCTTTGAAGCAGAGAGCACTCCTGGAGATATCTCAGTCTTGACTGTATCGTTTGTTTGGCCTGAAGGGGAGGGCGTCGAAGCATCCGGCACGACCGTAGGCGGCACGACCGTAGGCGTATTGGTAGGCGGCTTATAGCCTAATCCAGAAGCATACTTCAGATTGGCTAAATCCGTTTCATTAGCCGATCCTGTCTGCTGCCTTTGATATGCGGCGTTCAAACCCTCTATCTGTTGTGTAGTCAAGGCCATATTATGTTATTGTCGCGCTGTAAAAGGCGCCGTTAATTTTTGCATATATCTTTCGTGTCGTACCGCTTTCATATAGGACTAAAGAGCCATCCCTATAATCAGCTACATCAGGAGCAGATGATAACGTCTTGAATATGCCTTCCAGGTTGTCTATCTGCACCCTTGGGCTTTTCAGGACATTATTCAGGTTGGATACCAGCGATTCCATGAGAGATAACCTAGTTTCCAGTTCCTTGATTTTGTTCAGATATTGCTCTTCCATATCATTCTTTTTCGTTCATGTATTCAATGACTATTTTCCTTAACTTGATGCTTGGTGTATTGGCGTTATGTATCATCCTGAGCTGGAAAGTCTCGAACACCGCACCATTAGGAGAATAGGTATAGACAGTCTCTGCCGCCGTACTCCAGCCGCCTGCTGAGATGGTCTTCCCTGAATCATCTATGAAAGCGAAAGAGACAGCGCAATTTGTAGGCAACGGTTGGGCGTAAACGTACAGTTTCTTGATCCTTATCTTGTTTCCAGTATTGAAAAGTGGGCTTCTCCATTCGCCGTTAGCTGCCCTGCCAGTACCGTCTGAAGAGAATACACGCATGAAGGGCGCAGTCGTATTTCCTCCCAGATATAGCTTGCTCTTCGTCACCGATTTAAGGGCCACGTTGGCATAAATGGACGCGTCATTGATGGGCTTGGAGACGATAGGATTTATCCCAGGGTTGGTCGTCCCATATTGATATATATCGGCTCCAGACTTCCATATTATCAACCCTCTTGGCGTGACATCTGATCCATAAGCGGCAGGACCTCCATTGATATTCCTGATAAGCTCGAAGTTGCTGCCAGTAAATCTATAGAATCCTGAATTGCCCCAACAATAGAGTGTGCCATTGGCGACCCTGAGCGATCTCAGGTCATTCTCAGGGAACTTGAATTCTTGCTGCCAACTGCTGGATACCGTATCCCATACATAAAGGGAAGATTCGCAGACCACGTTGGTTTCGTTGTAGTTCTGGGATGCCGCTATATATAGATAATTGCTGTTGAACTCCAAGGCCCTGATTATCTTGGCTGTCTTGGATATGTCCAAAGCCACCAAGTTGACCGTATCCCCTGATACTGTCGTCACGCATCCTCCATTACCCGTGATGGAATTCCCTATGAACAGTTTACCGTTGCCTTGCACCATCGGATGATTGATGGGCGTGCCATAAGCCGAAGCGTTCAGGGATATGTTGAATGAATCCTCGAACGTCAAAGAGAAGTTATATCTCCCTAAATATCTTCCAGTAGCATAATACAGATATCCATTATAGACCTCTAAACCTATGGTATTGCCGCCGATACCAGCCGTAGGATGGGGCCAAGGGGAAGAGGCGGAAACTGTATCAGTCAGAAGGTCTACCATATTAAGGTCTGTCCCTGTAGTGGCTGCGTTATCCCCTAAAGCATAAAGTTTAGGACCAGAACTGGCCGATATCGTCTTCATGGCATAGACCGGACCCTGGAAGACCGAAGCATTGGTCAATGTGATCGTACCAGCACCGCGCTGAAGGACATTCTCCTCACCTTCAACCGTAGGGTCAAAACCCTTGGTATTCTCAGGATCGCTCATCGTCTGGTTCCCGATATACTTGCTGGGAGCGAGTCCGCCCAAAAAATTGTCTATAACTAATCTCTGATTCGCCATATCAAGCGTAATTAGTCGGTTTTTCTTTCAGGTTTATCTCCTCACTCAATGCCCTTGGGGCGAAAGTCTTGCGCATCTTCTCAAGCCCCTCTTCCCAACGGACATTCATGCGATCATAGATGTCATATTCGCCTTGTCTGGCCGCTATCTCTGCCGCCACACCATAGGCCAGATTCCCATGATATTCGCTAGGGGTGTTTATGGATGAGGAAAGCGTCGAGAGGGCCGAAGGTTGCCTGATATACCAGATACGCAATCCGCTAGTCACCGAAGATGTTGGGATGGGCCTGAGATATAAGTTGTTCCCGTATAAAGAACACTTCGGATTGTTGGTAGTGAAATAATTGGCTATATCCGTAGTGCCTAATGAGTATTGAAGAAAATTAGCGTCATCCACCATGTCCATCGGATACCATTTTGATCCGTCATAAGTTACCTCTACTCTTTTCAGCTTCCAGCAATCAGATGGTAACGCGTAATCCTCTTGGTTTGGGTTTACATTAAGTGAAGTGACGGCCTTGACTCCGAATTTGTCGTCATTCAGATTGACCAGTTCCTTTGCCTGTCTTTGGTAATAATCGTTCAGGATACGCAAAAGGTCCGTATCCCCTCCCACGTTATCGTCAGTGGCAGTATTCGTGAGATATCTAGCTTGGTCTAATACAGTTTGTGGCGTCATATCTTTTTCATTATTAGTTGGATTCTCTCTCCACCAGCTATAAGCGTAGGTGGTTGCTCATATTCCCAATGATGCTTGACGTATCCGAAATATGATAAAAACGGCCTGAAATAATCAAATGTACCCTCTACAAAAAATGAAACATGGGTAGGATCGACGAAAGAGGTATAAGTCCCTGCCTTCGGCACTTCGATATATAGGGTTCCTCCATCCTTTAGGCACTCCCAAAACTCATCCATCAATGGGCAAAGCTTCTTTCGGTCTATATGCTCCAAAATATCGACGGCCCGTATAGACTCACATTGTCCATATAGATCCTTCAGGCTATCCGCTTCTAAATCAAGGATAAAATCGGCTGGAGGGTTCTTATCCAACGTCCTGTAGCCATCTGGGGAATTTATACGACCTCCTAAGTCCAATTTCATAAGACCGATAAAAGTTTTTTTCCTATCGCCTCTTCGTTCATTTCCTTGCGCAACCTGCGGAACTCGTCCCACGGCTTGGAATACTCCAGGAATTTATTAAGGGCCATCTCCAGCATCGGATTAGAGCTATCCTGTGCGTTGACCGTTTCGCATGATGCAGGAAGATTGAGCATCCTATTCAAGAAGACTGGATTTTTGGCCAATGCAGCTTCCATATAGACCAGGCTTGAAGTCTCCGCCGAACTCGGCAGAAAGAAACCATCGGAATAGAGCATGAAATCCCGTACCATCTCTCTCGGTACACCTCCCTTGAAATCATCGAACATCACATTGGAGAAATGGCAGTTATCAAAAGAGAATTTCTGTTCTTTGTTGGCGTGTGAAAGCAATAGCACAAGAGCCGTCTTCAAGCCCTGGTTGTTCATGTATTTAGTGAACAACGCCAGCCAATCAACGCCTTTCGAGGCCCATCTTGTAGCGCATAACGGATAAGTAAAGACGAAATCATAGCTATCAAGATGCCATTTCTTTATCCACTCCTTGGTCTTTTCCTGGAATCCAAGGAATTCGCATATATCTACCGAATTAGTGACAACCGATACATTCTCGGTCTTATAGGCCGTTTTTGCCTGATCGACTAGTTTGTCATTCAGGACTATCAGCTTTCCATCCCCTATATCCTGCACAAATTGATTGACTGGCATGGAATGGATGACATGAGAAACACCTTTCAACCTCACGGATGCCAGTCCATAAGGAGCATACCAACCCTGCAATATCAGATCATGGCAGATTATCTTGTCGCAATCCTTAGTGGCTTCTGCCATTGATTCATAAATCTTATCGACTAAAGCCGCATGTTCAGACTCAAGTTCCATGCCCTTCGTATAATCCTTGAGCGTAAAGATGGGCATCGCCTTCCTTATTTCGCATCCCGTATCATTCTCATCCAATTTGCTTTCATCGGTAGTTATCAAGATAGCCTCATGCCCTAACTTTTTGACCATTCTTATCTGCGATAAAAGAACCGTGCTTACGGAGTAAGCAGGGTCTATGTCATGAAGTACGTTTATGAAAGCTATCCTCATACCCTAGTCTCCACATGGGTTTGTTACGGTCGTAGGCATCGAGTGCCTTTCTATAGTCCAGGAAGTCAAGGGACAGGCAACTGTAGTCGTTGAAGTAGTAGTAGTCGAAGTTGTCGTTGTGGATGTAGTTGTAGTCGTTGAAGTAGAGGTAGTGCTGGTGGAGGTAGTGGAGGTGGTTGATGTAGAAGTGGTTGACGTGCTGGTGGTTGAAGTAGAGGTAGTTGAAGTGCTGGTTGTGGTTGTAGAAGTGGAAGTTGAAGTTGTGGAAGTTGAAGTGGTTGTTGTAGAAGTTGTTGTTGTAGTGGTAGTAGTAGTGGTTGTAGTCGTTGTGGTCGTGGTGGTTGTAGTTGTAGTAGTCGTTGTCGTTGTTGTCGTCGTGGTAGAAGTTGTTGTAGAACCGTATGGCGCGAAAGAAACCATGACGTAATTAGTGTTGTATGGCGTCGAATCGACAGTATAAGCCATTGAATGTGACCCAGCCGGAGTAATGGCCCCATTGCTATCGAAAAACATGTATTGTGAATTCGCAGTCCCCGTTCTTGCGTATGATCCCGTACTAGCCGCCGTAGCTCTACCAGAACTATTGACCAAAATAGTCCAACAATTATCTGAAACTGTCGTCAGACTCACCGTAGCTGGCGTTGCTGTTGATTGGCCATGGGTGCTAGCATCCATGGTAGTGCTCTGTTGCGCCCCAGAATAACTGACTCCTCGAATAACTATATACGTTCCAGAACTAGTAGAGGCAGTTATATCGTGCGCCCCAGATGAGGGCGCGATAATAACATAAAGATAAACCGTTCCTGATGCTCCAGCCGTAGCATCCTTTTGGATCAAAGTCATTGCTGATCCGTTATAAGTCACTCCTGTACATAAATCTCCAGATGTAGTCGTTACATGAGCAAACAAAATCATGTTGCTTCCTGCTCCTATCGTATGCGATAAACTATAAGAAGTAGCACCTGCTGAAGATTGACCTTCGCTTGTTGCATCGTAAGCTATAGCCATATTTTTGTAGTATTATCACCGCATTCCTCAATCTCACTTCTTATCGCGGAGTCAATATTGCCATTAGTAATTTTTCCTTTAGAAACCTGGCACGGCTTACAATCCGCCAACTTAACCAGGTAAAAGCTGTCATCTAATGACCCATATTGTCCATCCTCAATATTCCCACTAATCGTAGAGAACTTGGTTCGTTTTTCGGCGTCCACAAAAACATAACCTGCCTTAACAGGTATATTGTCAGGGTATGATTCGGCGGATATTTCCTCCTCAATTAACCCGTCATCATTCCTATAACGGGCGAAATATCCATAGCCGTTTGACTCGATATATTCCATATATACCCACCCGTGACCGCCGTTGAGGAGGAAACAGTCAACGGATGGATATATACGCCTCAACTATCAACCATTATACCATAATGAACACAAAATGTAATCAATGGAAAAGACGCGCTATACTCTCAGGCAGATTCCCCTCTTTGGCCTTTACATCCTTTGGAAATTTAAGAGGCATCAATCCAAAACTATCGGGTTCCCACTTTTTCCAGACATTATCGAACCAATCCCTAAGATCGAAATCTACCGCATGGGAATAGTTATTGATTTTTTGCCACACCTCTTCGTCTGATTTTACCCATGAAAGATGATGTAATTTGATTTTAAGACGCATCCTACTCTCTTCCAGAACTTCTCTTTTTTCCCAAAAAACAGTCTGTTTTGGCCTAACGGCAAGAACTGGCCTATGGGTATCCCCTCCCTCATCCCAACAATGGCCAAAATCCTTCCAATAAGTGACCATTTCATCGGGTATAAGGCATTTGACAGCCTGATGACATCCATCCAAAAAGGCCCTTAATTTTTGCCAATCTTCTGGCGTCAGGAATTCGTCTGGGTCCAATGTGAAGACCCAATCATAATCTTTCAGGGCAGCTAATCCCCACGACCTCTGCTCATGCTCCTTGGGCCAGTACATCTTGACGGTCTCTACTCTCGGATCATTCAATTCCTTTATCTTATTCCAAGTCATGCACTCTTGATCGCTTTTTGGTCCGAACCATGGTTTGATGGAAGCTAGAACCAATATTTTCTCAATCCAATCAGGATATTGAGAGAGATGGGCCTTGATGTTCCTATGCTCATTATAGGCTATAAGACAGGCAGCTATTTTCATATTTCCCATTTATCCTTATAACGCCTTTCGTTAGCCTCGAAAAGCTCTTTTTTATTCTCTAAAGTATCCCATGTGGCAGATCCTTTATGCCAAACAAATGTCTTACCGCTATAGGTCAATGGCAGACCTGCTTTATTGAATCTCTGCCATAAATCAGTATCCTCGAACATACCCATCTTGAAGCCCTCATCCAGCAAATCGCCGTTAGGATAGGCTATTGATAGGAAATCCTTTCTGGAAGCCAGATACAAGGCCCCAAAGCCCATTTCCACCTTGTCGTCAGGTAAAGTGTTGTTTTCCCATGAAGCTAACCCGACTTGTGGCGTAGATATAGGCAGATGATCGGGAAGCGGCCTGGGGAAAGAAACCCCTCCCTTAGAAGCCAACATGAGATTTTCTGCCCAATTACGATATACCTCTATATCATCATTCATTACAGCCACATAGTCGCCTTTAGCGAGCCTGAAGCCTTGATTTACGGCTGGAGCATAGCCTAGGTTCTGTTTGTTCCTGACATAGATATCCGCATTAGCCATGATGCAGTCCTGACCGTATTCAGAGCCGTTATCAACAAGTATCAGCTCATAATCTTCTGTCCATTTCTCGATTGATCTGATGCAATTATTGAACAACTGGACGAGTTCAGCGTTCCTTAACCAGCATGGAATCACGATAGATAGCTTCATAGTCCCCATTTTGCCTTATATTTAGCTTCATTTTCCTTATAAGCCTCATGGAATTCCATGATTTTACCGACTGTCCCGTTACCTACATGATAGACATAAGCCCTATTGTCACAAACTATGGGTCTCTCAGCCTTTCCCATGCGTTTCCAGAGATCCGTATCCTCGAACATGGCTATCCTGAATTGCTCATCAAATACCTTCCCATCTTCCAGAACAGCGTCAAAAGTAGATTTGCGAGCCACAAAACATGCCCCAAAACCACCTGATTGAGTTACGCCTATCTCTTTCCTGCTCTCTTGATGGGCATTGAGCCTTTCTATTTTCCCGTCAACAGGGTCATCCATTGTATCGAATGGCCAAAGACCAGGATGCGATACGCCTTCACCGCATGATTCTATTAGGCAATCAGCCCATCCTTGAGGCAATACGATATCGTCATTCAGGAAACAAACGAATTCACCTTTAGCCACCCTATAGCCTATATTCATGCCTGGGCCAAACCCCAGATTGTCCTTGAGTCTGATATATACGTCTGCCGATGAACGCATCAAATCTACAGATTGTTCGCAAGTAGATCCATTGTCCACGATTATCAGCTCATGATCCGTGGTGTTTTTCTTGATTGAATGGATGCACTCCGAAAGCATCTGATACTTATCGGAGTTCTTGATGGAATAAGACAACAGGATTATCGAGAGTCTAGATGCCATATGATTTTAGTGGTTGATATACCTTCGGTATAAGGGATAGTTATATATTTGATGCCAAGACGGTCTAATGTGCCATGACCGAACTTTAGCCTGTCCCAGTCAGAACCATGAGTGAAGATATGCGGCCTGATTACCTCTAATTCCCTTGTGGGGTCTGATTCCTGTTGGATAATGGCAAAATCAACGTACCCAAGGGCTTGGATACGGGCCAAGCGTCGTGATTCTGGGTCTATGGGGAGCCTTTTATATTTACTGGCTCCCTGATCGGATAGGACGCCTACAACCAATTTATCACAAAGCTTTTTTGATTCTTTTAGAATATTGAGATGTCCTTCATGGAGAAGATCGAATACTCCAGCCGTGTAACCCACGATCATATGGTTTTCCTTAGACCATCAAGCAATCCTTGCGCCTTTTTCCTGAACCGACGCAAGAACGCCATCAGGCATGAATTAGAACAAAACATTTCTTTTTTATAGTAGACAGGGAAGCTAGTTATCTTCATGGAACAACCTCGGCAGGTCATAAATATAAAAATCAAAATAGCTTATTAAGCCAAGTCTTTGGCGTCTTTTCGTTAGTTATCTCAAGGGGCAAATGGTATTGGAAAGGCTTTACTCCATTTTGTCTGATATGGTCCACGATGCTGGCCAATCCAGTCCGCAAATCCGTCTTAGTCGCATAGTCCAATAATCTCCTGGCCTTATCTGAAGAGCATGTGGCAAGTTTCACCTCGCATGGTCTTTGAGGGACATAGGTTGGATGTAAATCAAAATCAGTTATTTCCGCCAATACTTCAGCCAAGCGGTTGATGGTTATGAACTCCTCATCTGGCCCTATGTTTATTATCTGCCCATTAAGGTCATCTGTAGCCATGCGGCTAAGAGGTTCCACGACATCCGAAATGAACGAAAAGCACCTCTTCTGCTCACCATCTCCATAGATGAACGGCTGCCTACCCTGGATCATCATGTTCGCCATGATGGAAGCCACATTACGGAACGGATCATCATATTTCTGTCTTGGCCCGATGATGTTATGAGGGACAGCTATCACATACTCCATGCCATGCGTCTCGCATAGGTTCCTGACCAACTGCTCTGACGCTAACTTAGATATCCCATAAGGGTCTTGGGGGTTAGTGGCATCCGTTTCCTTGAAAGGCGGCGTCCCAGCCCCATATCTAGCCATGCTTGAACAATAGACAAAACGTTTTACTTTGTTTGATATGGCGGCAGACAGCATAGTAGCCGTGATGCCAACGGTATTCTCTACTATCAAAGATGGGGAAAAGACAGAAAGCCCCTCATAAGCAGTACAGGCACAATGGTAGACCACATCTACGCCCTCCATGATGCTGTTCATGGCCTCCAGGTTTCCGCAATCATATTCAAAGAATTTGACGCCAAACGGCACATTCGACATGTAGCCGCCTATCAGATTATCGACACCTAACACCTCATGCCCTTGAGCCAAGAACTTATCGGCTAAATGGGAGCCGAGGAATCCGGCTATCCCCGAGATCATTATCCTCATACGAGTAAATACCTATATTCGACATGGCCCTCTTTGGTCCATGTGCCTTCTATACATTTCTTTATCTCGAAACCAGACAGCTTAAACAGTTTTTCCCATTGCTCCTTGGGGAGCACGGAGACGTGCGCCGGATGATTCAAGACCCATTCCGTTTCAGGCTTCGGGACGACCACCACCATTTCACCTTTCAAAGCCTCCCTCAATAGGCAAAGCATATAGAGAGGGAATGGCGAATGTTCCAGGACATGCCTTGCGAATATAGCTGGGCTTTTACCGGCTGGTATGTAGTTGTGCATATCACCGTCTTTCAGGTTATACCCATAGACATTATCAAAGCGTTCCTTGAGAAGTCTTTTTGAATAGACCTCTGATCCAAGATCGAAACACGTCCCTTGGGTTTCCTTGCTGAATAGAGCTATGGCCTGCCTTATGGCCTCGCTCTTGCTTTCTGATTCGGAATAACTGGACTCGGCTTCTTCGGACGTGACCAATCCCAAAGCTTTTCTCATCAACTCTTCAAGCATAGACGGAAGATATAATCACGATTGAACATATTTCGTCTCTCCTCTTTGACCATGAAATGTTCTTTAATGAAATCAGGAAAACCATACCCCAATCCAGGATGGCCATCATGCGGCTCCTTATCATCTGTCGCTAAATAAATTTCCCCATTGGGCTTTAAGTATTCCTTGGCATTCAACAAGACCTGTTTCCAATCATAACAATGGTCAAGGACATTCCAGCATAGGATAAAGTCGAATTTCCCTTTGAGTTCCGCGATCCTTTCCTCAGCAGGGCAAACATGAAAATCTCCTTTAAGCCAAGCCTCTGGTACATGGCCGACAAAATTACCATGGAGAGGCTCAATGCAGACAAGTGACTTGGCCTTGAATTTAGGATGCGAAATCAATGGCGGACGTGAACCAGCCCCGATATCCAAGACGCATTTGCCCGTGAAATCCAAACCCTCGAAAGCTTCCTCCCAGTACCTGAGCCATGACTGCTCATCACGACGGAAATTCGCCCCGTCCTCCAAGTGGAAATTTAGCTCATATGGCTGATGCACTTTTTCCCATTCTACTTTCGCAGACATAATGGGTCTAAGTTCCAATTCCAATCTTTTTTGACGATATGCCAATCACCATATCTGGCAGTCAGATAAGCTTCCGTATCACATGGAAGATTGACGGAAAACCCTAAGAAATCTCTCCTCTGGGTAGGTTCTATGCAAGCAGCCTCAAAATCCAGGAATAATTGCCTATCCCCTTCCCATGCCGAGTGCCATATCTTGTCGCCAGCATGATAGAAAAAGAATAAATCTATCTTTACCCCATGTTTTGACAATGCTATCTCATAGCCATTTTCGTATGTCCCATAGGTATGGATCGGGATAAAACCATCTTTCAGGAAGGCCGCCTCTATCTCTTCGGCTCGCTCCCAATCGGTTAATCCGATATCTATATCGGAATCATGAGCTATGAAATCTCCATCCCTGATTATTCCCAGGCATGTCCCAGCCTCACACCACCAATTTGCTCCTAATGAATCAAGCAACTTAGCTGCATCTTTTAGGCAAGGCGTCGCTGCACGCTGGAATATGTTACGGTCAAAAATTTCTTCCATATCAACTGTTGAATTCCATATCCCAACCCTTAGCCGTATTGGCCCAAGACCAAGATCCCTTGGCCCAATCCATCATAGGTTCCCTTGGAGCAGGGCTATTCAGTTTCTCGACTACTGCATCAATGAATTTCTGTTGGGCTTCTTTATTGGTATAGATGTCCTTACAATCCAGATTGATGCCGAATGGGCAAATCGTCTTCTCTCCGACTGCCGCCACTCCGCTATGGATGGGGATTGCCCCAGCCGCCTGCATCTTAACTGCCGTAATGCAGAAGATCTCAGGGAATTCGGTAGGATAAGCCCAAACAGACGTTTCCGCCATGTGTTTGGCCAACTCCTCATGGCCTATACGCCCTAATTCAACGACACCTGGCTGCTTGAGCAATTCTACCACCTCTTCCTTGTATCTCCTGCCTTGAGGGCTTGTCTTCATCCCTAGATCATATGTTTTCCATCCATAGGCCCAATATAATTCCGCTTTAGGCACTCGCTCCTTTATCTTTGGCCACATCTCAAGCAAAACTTTCAGGCCACGATTGGGAGCAGATGAGTACATTACCTTGAATGGGTTGCGCTTGATGTCTAAATCGAAATGCTTGGGGTTTATCCCATTTCCAGTCAGGAATATCTTTGAATCAGGGACATGAGGATAGAGATCACGATGATATTGGGAAAGGACCATTACTTTATCCAGATTAGCTAGACGTGATTCCGTCAGGCTGCCCTTAGCCACAACATCATGTAGCCATAAATACCGTTTCTTCGCCTTTACCTTCAGGTCGAAGATAGAAGGGTTGCGCCAACCGATGAAAATATCGGTAGGTTCGTTAGGATTGTAAGCCCAGAACGGCCAATAGGTCACTCCGTCATAATCCTTAGGTTCCGTGCCATGAGAGCCGAAAACGGAAACATCATAGCCCAATGCCTTCAGTTCACGAGCCATGTTTATGACAGCCTCTTCGCTCCCTCCAATACCCGTCTTTTCTGATTCCGGCGTCCACTCTTCCCAAGATTGTCCACAATAGATAAGGACTTCCTTACCCGATGTACTGGTCTTGAAGATATGATTCCTCCTCCAATCAACGATTTTAGGATGGGCCTTAAATTTAGGGTCTAACTTCTCATAATCCTCTCTTGTCTTCAGACCCTCGACAGCCTTGGAAGCTTCCTTCTCTTCCTTTTTGGCTTCCTTGATTATCTTCTCCATCTCCATTATTGGCCCATCACTAACCCCTGTATATTTCTTGGCGAACCTTATGTATTTTTCTGCATTGTTCAACTTTCCGTCATGGGCCTCCAGCTCAGCCAAGGACAGAAGCGGCTGGACCATGGATGTAGAGCGATCAGAAGCGTAAGCGTTTTCTTTGCCAGCCAACAGAGCCATATTCAACCAAGCTCTAGCCTTGTCCTTATCCTGTAAAGCGAGATAAGCCTGCCCCAAAGAGGCGTAGGCATCTTTATAGTTAGGTTCTATCTTCAAGCACTCGAAATAGGCGTTTAAGGCCAATTCTGGCCTCTGGAGACGCATAAAAGAAACGCCTATGAATCTCCAGGCCATAAAGGCATGAAGATCCCATCCACTCATATCGAGGTAACGATAGAAAGCCCTTATGCAACGCTGCCAATCATCCTCTCCATCTGTGGCTTGAGCCACACTTGCGAGTGCCATGCCCAGATTGAAGACGGTTCTAGGATCGACATGCCCTCCTTTCGCCTGCTCCCCTATCTCACGTTCTATGATGGCTATATTCCTTTCCGCGCTCTCCTTGCTCCTTTCGGACGTGACATGGTGCTCCCACACTATTTTATCGAATCTGACGCCTATAGCCTCATCCTTGACAGCCGTCTCATGCAGATATCCCTTCCATGTATATTTATCCCTCATCCTCAAGAACCTCTCTTTTGGATGAGCATTATCCACCTTCCCACCAGGGAAATATGAATACTCATAGGTACATAAAACATGGCCGACACTTTCCGGCAAAGTAGCCAATAGAGGCTTGGCCTTTTCCATGCCGCGCACCGTATCGTCAGAATCAGCCCAGACATACCAATCATCAGAACATTGGCTCATGTTGAAATTACGGGCTGCCGAAAAATCATTTATCCATTCAAAATGAGAAAGCTTGGCCTTATATTTTTTGGCCAACTCCTTGAGTTCCAAGGAAGGCTCACAACCAGCTTCAGCATGTGTTATGTAGATATTATCCACATATTTATGAACAGACGCCAGGCAGCGATCCAATATATCTACTTCTTTATTGCGTGTGATAACGCCTAATCCAAGGGTCATAGTTTTTCGGGTATGAAAAATATAGGATAGAGCTTAAAGAAATGCTTTAAGTTCTTTCCTTTGAATATCAATGGATACTTGAGGGTTAAGCCGTAATCCAGCCGATTGGGCAGCTCCATGATGTGCCTGCCATGTGATTCGCTTCCAGTCGTGGCGAATTTCTTATCATGCGCCTCCTTTCTTAGCATTTTGACGTATTCTACCGCCCCTATCACCTCTTCTGGATGGTTTTCCGTGAATTTTTCGACTATCAATTGGACCACCTTCCAATTCACCTCATCTTCAGGGGTTATGTTCTTGAGCTTGGCCTCTGCGATATCCATCAGATCAGATGGCAGCTCTTTCGGCTTACCGCCGATGATTGGTTGCTCCTCAACGGACATATATTGATTATACAATAATGAACAAAATTTGTATACAACAAAAAAGGCGGCTAAATGCCGCCCTTTTGTCTGCTATCAAGCACTAGGCTGAGAGCAAGAAACCTGAAGCAAAGAATGATGTCTTTTCATTCAATGATTCGACCGTCAACGAACCCGTAACACGGGCATCCGTCGAAGATCCGCGCTTGCCATAAGTCTCAACCTTCGGGTTGATGAGATAGGCAATCTTGAATTTCGAGGCTGCGATGCCCAGCACGCGGCCAGTAGCGTCCGTTGAACCGCTATAGCTCTTTTGGGCATAGCGATGGAGATGGACCGTCAAATCACCGAAATCCGAGATGTACTTGGAAGTGGTGGTGATCAAGGTCTCCTGTTCCAACGGGATAGTGGCATAAGTGCCAGTCCGGCCAGAGAAGCCGCTAATGCGCTGCTTCATCTTGGAACCTACATAGACATCTGACACGGCTTCACCGTTGCCATTGTCCCAGGCGGCTGCCAAGAGCATATCCAGCAAGGATTGATTGAACACCGTGCCGGAATTGAAGGCGGTCGTATTGGTTGAAATGCAGTTGATGATACCGATCATTTGAGGGGCATAACCAGAAGCACCAGAAACCAGCGACGAGCGCATGATATCGGCCTCAGCCTTATTGCGCCATGACTTGAGGGCCTTTTCCTGTTCATACGCAAAGCGGTCGGCGAAACCATAATGATCCACCGCGCGTTGCGTGTCGGAAACACCGAAGTCAAGGTCAATCTTTTCCACGATGTTCGTGGAGCGGGTCGGGTTGTTCAAGGCTGAGCCAGAGAAAGCTGCGGCCTCTTCTCCTGCGGCGGCTGTCACGGCGAGCGTGTCAACCAACCATTGATGCACGACATTGCGTGCCGTCGATTTGCCCAGGGTGCGGAAAAGGGTATCTTCAGCAGGGCTGAGCATCTCGACCATATCCAATACATCTTCGGCAATACTGGTATCGGAATATGTGCGTAAAATATTATCGGCTGCCATAAATTTGAGTTACGCCCGATATCCTCACTTCCTTAATCCGTTCTTTATTTTGATGGCCTCTCTCAGGAAATCACCGTTTCCCGTCTTGCGATATTGGTCCATCATCTTAGCGTATTCATCCGGCATCTTTTCAGTTTCGGTATTTGTGGAAGCGAAGACTTGGGCTTCTTTCTTAGAACGTGTAGCTTCCTCTGTCTGCTTTCTTTCGCGTTCAGCTTTGACGACATCGGAATACAATGTGTCATAGGATTCCTTATAAGATTTTCCTGTGGCCTTTGAATATTCCTCTATCTTGTCCAAAAACGGCTTAGCTTCTGGGGTTTCCATTAGAAACTCTGCGCGTTCGCCTCTCCGTAACCTTTCTTCAAGCTGCGGATCTGGCGTCTGAACCCTTTGCGGTTGTTGTTCCATATTGTTGGTTAGGTTAGCTAAGTAAGACTCTGCCTCTTCAATGGACATGCTATTCTCGACAGCTACCCTTGAAACAAGAGTATCAGCGAGTTTGGCACGCTCCCTTTGCTTGGCGATAGTCTGATCGCCTACAAGACGATTGAGATTCTCCAAGTATTTCTTGGCCTCTTCTTTCGTCTTGAAATCGCGCTTAGTTACCTCCCTCAATAAGACAAGCGCATCCTCCTGCTTTTGTGCGTCGGTAGGAGCCGCTTGGGTGACATCGGCTGCTTTGACCTCCGCATCCTCTTGTCCTGCTCCATTCCCCAATGGTGCGTCGGACTCAAGGGTTTGCTCGGTGTTTGGCATAAAACACGTTGTAAAAATACGATTGGGGCTTATTTGCCCCCTCTCTGGGCCTCAACGTCTCCCAGAGACGGGTCAGATGCTCATCGGCATCTGATCGTCTAAATCATTCATTACCTGTAAATCCCTCAACAACGCTTCTCTTTGGTCAAAGTCATGCCTGATATAACTGAATATGTTTCTTATGAGCATCATCTTTGAGTTCCTAGCGGCTAAGCCTTTGACTGAATCAGGTGTCTCAAGACCAAGACCGCAATACGTTTCCTCAAGATACTTGACCAATTCCCTCCATCCCTCCATCCGCCACATGTCTTGCCACATGGCTATTCGGGCATCATTTTCCTCCAGTTGCCCAGTCCTCAACTTTAATGGGTTCATACGTTAATAGGCATAGGCCCAACCGCAGGGCCATTAGCAGGCTGAGGGGCCTGTTCCTTATTGGGGTTAGTCACGCCAGTCGGGACAGCTGATTCAGCATCATCGAACAACCTGTCATCATGCACTCCCTGGAGTTCGGTTATCTTCCTGAACGTGGCTTTGATGTTGACCCCTGAGTTCTGTATCTTGGCCGCAAGAGCCAACATGCTGGTCAAGGCAGACACCTGCTGCGGTCTGCTTGTCCCTGATTCGTCTATATCTACCGTGACTGAGAATTCACCATCAAAGATAGAAGTATCGTCGATCATCAAGAACCTCTCATCCCCTAGCATCTTGGTCTGGAATGGGGCGTATCCGTTATATGTATCCAATACCTCCAATTCATCCAATCTCATATTTATGGGAATGCTTCTCTTTTCCGTAAAGTAGTTCTTCATCAAGGGCAATATATGGTGAAGGACCAACCTTTCTATATATTTCTCGACGGTATCCTTGAGTTCGTTATATGTGATGTTGGCGGAAGCCTGTACTCCAGCCGATTCCGTAGCCGTCATCTTCTTTTGGATGGGCGTAGTGGCCGCTCCGGCCAATCTCATGGCAGAAGATTCGATATTCTGGTCTTCCACGAAAGAGGATTGTTTCACGTCTCCGATATCGAGCATTTGCACATCCGCCATGTTCTCGACGGCTATGCCGCCTCCTGGACGAGAAAAGAATTGCCTTGTATCCACCGATCCTTTCCTATAAAGGAACATCCTATGCTGGACAAGTACCTCATTGTTCCTGCGGTTGTTCACCACTTCATTCTGCCAAGCCTGGAGAGGTATAAGACGCTCACCAAGACCCTCTCCGGCATATCTGTTGGGTAGGACATTGTAACGGCAATCCTCGAAAGGACCATAATCTCCGAATGGAGAAAGCCGTATGCTGAGGGTCTTAAGGTTAGAAGCATCCGAAGAGTCACCAGCGCACTCTATCATCCCATCCACCAATGTCAGGCCGTCTTTTTCGTTCTTTGTCAGCCAGGACTTAGGTATCTTACCGAAACGGGTATAGACAGACACCATCGGGTTAGAATTGGTGGTTGAAGCCACGCCAGAAGATGATCTGCCCTCATTCTGATATCCAGATTGGGCATATTTATCCAGATTGCTCGAATCGTTCACATCCTGGGTCTGGACCGTGAAGCCTGTCAGATTCGCCCTTTCATCTTCGGAATAGGCTGGATTTGATTGCACCTGGCTCAAGGGGACTACTGACCTTAAGATGACTGAGGAATTCTTGATGGCCCACGGGATAGATTCTGCGCTTGCTGGTAGGAAGATATCCATTACGTTGACTAACCGCATCCTTGGCCTGTCGGAAACAACTTTTTTCGTCTTGGCGCTCTCTTCCTCTTCTTTGGGGAAACCTTCCAATATCTTGGTAGTTGGGTCTTGCTTGCTGGGTATTTCCTTCTCCTCAAACAACCAATCCTGAACCGAGACCTGAGTCCCTAGCCAAGCTACCCTATGGACTAGGTACTTCATTATCTGATCGAAATCCATCTGCTGAAAGAAATAAGGCAACACCATGTTACAGAGCTTGGCTGCTCCCCTGGACTCAGCCGTAATCGGCAATATCTTCACGCTGCGGCTAGTCACATTGACTGGTTTCGCTACGGAATCGACAATATTATGGGTCAATGGGGTGAAAATCTTACGCCTATTCGTATACGGATCGGTAGGCTCATCGAAAATGCCAAGATAATTCTTATAGGCCCTTGAAATCGTGGCCTTGATGAGCCTGTTGGATTCGTCGTAATTCAGCTTCTCTTTCCTGACTAGCTCAGCCGCCTGCTTTTCAACATCCATAGGCTCAGGGTCTAGGTCTGATTGCTTACGCTTGAGCTTCACTTTATCCACCAATACATAACGTACCGTCTCTTTGGACGATTCGTTCATTTCTTTTTTGGTTCTGGGCATACCCCATCACTCAACGGACAGATAGGTAATGCCAATGACTCAAATATGTGTTCATTATATCACAAATAGCTTGGAGGGATAAAGACCGCAGGTTCATCATCGTAATCATAGGTATGACTTTGACCCCAAACAGCCAAAGCTAGACTCATTACCCTATCGTCATGGACATTATCTGGAGCCTTTACCCTGATAGTCCCTTTCTCCCCTAGCTCGAACCTGAACGACTCAAGTTCTGATATGAGTTCAGGGTCATCTGGCAACTTTATCTTTCCTTGCTCTATAAGCATGGCTAAATTATCCAAAAGCTGCCTTCTGCTTGTTTCCGTGAATTTGAAAGGCTCTACGCTCAGACCAGAACGCTGGAGATCCTCTGTTATCGGATCGCCCACTCCTGTTGAATCTACGCATATCCTTGCGTTTCCATGCCTTCTAGCGAAAGCTTCTATCCTAGCCCTTTGCAGGTTCCAATCTATCTGATTAAACCTTTCTTGCGGTCCGACAACAAACGTATTGAGGTTGAAAGGCGTCAAAACTGTCCAATCCATGTATTTAGCTAAATCTACCCCTATCCTATGTTGACCCTGTATTTCCCAGATCCTTGGGTCATAAAGGCACTCTCTTATGCGCCTAAAGAACTGCCCAGCACCTTCCTCAAATGAACATTCATATTCCTGTCTGTATAAAGCCTCAGTAGATTGTTGCTTAGCCTTCTCTAATTCGTCCTCATCTATAGCCTTAGTCTCATGGACAGATTTGATTGACCAGAACCATTCGTTGTCCTCTTTCGTCTGTTGCATGAGTTGCCAAGCATGGTTCTTGCCTTTGGGCGTGAATATGAAAGTGGCTGTACCCTTGTTCTCTCTAAGGACAGGCTGGATGATCGCTGTCCATATGGCTGGATTCATCTCTGAATATTCATCGAAGACCACATCAATGGGGTTAATGCCCCTATGCTTATCTACATCCTCGCATCCAACAAACCTTTGGATACTCCCATTCTTATAATAAATAGCCAACTCACTATCATTTTTCTTGGCGATTATCTCATCGGGTATATGCTCCTTTACCATTTCATCCCAGACAACCTGCTTAGCTTGCTTGTAGGTCGGCAATACATAATAAAAAATCCCCTTCTTTAGCTGAGTTCGTATCACCTGTTGATTGAGGACGGTCTTGGATTTTCCGGCTCTCCTATGCCAGATTGCTCCCTTGAATCTCGCTGGGTTCCTTAGAAAATCCAGTTGATAAGCCCTCGGTTGGTAGTGGTGTGGGATGGTTATCTCCATTGTAGTCTATAACATTGAGCGTCAAACCTTCTCCATTTGGCCCTGATAATTCTGATCGTTCGCTCCATTTCTCTTTTTGAAGTCGGCTTTTAACAAATTTGGTCAAATCGGCTTTTACCTTCTTATCTTCATCCTGAATCAACAATTCCTCTAGGTTTCTATCCGCTAATTTAATAAGTTTCTCATCCCTGACACTTTCTGCCAGCCAGTCAGTATCTTTATTCAGGATGCAGGAGGAGTATTCTTCGCTATACCCTGCTTTCAAAGCGCTGCGATAAGCGTTGCTGAAGGTCGCTGACTTCCTATCCAGATAATAACTCAAAAAAAGAGCCTGCCTTGGGTCAGGGTCGGTATATTGATTCGTAAACTTTCCGCTCTTAGACTCCTCTTTTTCTGCCATACTTAGCCCATTGTATCATCTTTGTGTTCATTATGCAACAACTCATTTTTCGCCTCTTCCAAAGTATCCTCGAAGAATCTCCTTACCCTCTCATCCTTGCTTATATTGATTATATATAAAGCATCCTTGAACGAGATGCTCATATCCAGCCATTTGGACTTCCCTACCCTATAGGCTCTGAGCAGATTGGAATAGTTAACCATGCTTGATAATCGCATATATTAAAGAAAATATCCCTATTAGGGATATCATCACGCTATACAGTAGTGAAGCGTCTTTCTGGAAATCACGATCAGGATAGGGATTGTCGCTGAAATCGTCTGGGTTAAAGGTCATATCCTCTCTCCGATTATGCGTAGAACTTCATCAAGGGCAGCGTTCCATTCATCGCATAAGCAACGTTGGATGTGGTCGCCTTCACATATCGAGCATCTTCCAGTTGTTCCATAATCCGATTTACGTCTCAGCCCCTCCACCTTCTTGTAGATTCGTTGCCTCTCCCTGCGCTCCGCTTCGGCTATGATGGCAGGGACTAAAGCCCTCTGATGCCAGACTTCCTGACATTCGTTGTTCCAGTATTTTTCGTCACACCACCACTTCGTCTCTTGGTCCCCAGCTTCACGGAGATGCTCCTTGCCGCAAGCTGAACATAGACCAGTCCTGACATCAATGTTTTGGCAACAACACATCTCTGTCCCGATCATATTTATTTATCTAAGATTTTTAAGATTTCTTCCTTGATCCTTTCCCTCTCTCTGAGTTGTGCTTCGGCAATCAAGGCGAAGAAGTCCTCAGAAGAAATAGACGCTCCTCGCCAACCGATAGAATTGATATATTTCTTGTACCATTTATCTTCTTGGTCATTAGGCATATTCAATGAGGGTTCGCAAGTGCAGGGTTCGTGATCGAAACAATGGCACGGATTGTCCTTCGAGTGGACTACTAAACAATCAACTTGGTGTTTTCTACAGTGGGTCATATCATTGAATCAAGGGCGTCTTTTATGTCGAATAAAGTCTTTTCATCCCGTGGGAAGTCGGAATGGATTTAACTTCCTTCAACACTCTACGTCGTTGCTCGGCGAGGATAGTGGGGATGTCCCAATGATAAACTGTTTCGTCAATATAATACTTGGGACTTCCCCACCAAATCGGGTCTTCTCTCTTGGGCATAGATTCGTTGTCAGTCATATCATCGGAGTTTCTTGCTTATTAAGTAAACCAACGCGGCCACTGCCACCATGTTATTTTTTCTTACGTAGCCTCTTGCGTTTGGCAGCTTCAGCTATAGACAGCCGTTCGTTCGCTTCCCGTAATTCTTTTTTCAGTTTCTCCACTTCGCTCGGCAAGAACCTTTGTGGATGCCCATTGATGCAGAAGAAATTTTCCCCATTTTCCTTTAACCTCCTCATGGAGTGAACATCCGTAAGGATCGGCGTCTTGCAGACACAACATACAATCTGCTCAAACACAAATTCTATTTTCATAATTCTAATCTTTAGGTTCGTTAATCGAATAAATCCACCATTCGCCGCTTTGATTGCTCATCTGCTTGCGCCAAACGTATTCTAACCAGACCCATTGATGGTCGATGAGTTCTGGCCGCCACGCGAACCACCTGTGCCACAGCCATGGTTTTTTTTGTTGGGAAGCGCATAATCAATCAAAGATTCCAAAAAAGGCGGCCAGGAGAAACATTATCACAGCCAGTCCGATAATCGCTCCGCCTACTTTCATTATGTACTCGACCAATAAATCTGGCGTCATACTTTCCACTCCTTCAAAAATGATTTAATCGCGTCACGGACTTCGATGGCTTTTGCCTCCGTCGGATAGACACCGAAGCAGTTTTTGCGGGCGTTATCGATGGTGTCGTTGTTCCAATACTCTTCACCGATGAAGCCTTCGTCTTTGATGTAGAAAAACACGTTGCTAATCGAAGGCTCCCACGGTTCCTCCTCCTCGCGCTCGGCTTCTAGGGCGGAGATGAATCCCTGGAGGCTAACATCGGTGGAGACATTCGATCCTAATTTCTCAAGGTCTATCCTTTCCGCTTTCTTGACGCACCTCACAATGAGGTCTATCACTTCGTTTTTGTTCATACTCTCATTGGTTAAGATTTAACGGGCGCCTGTTTCGTCTCCTCTTTGTCGCAGTCCTCGCATCTTGGGCAGTCTTCACAATCCCCTCTAGGACATTCATGTTTCATACAAACATCATGTTCTGATGCGGCTCCTGGGAAGTCCCAGCAATTGCCTTTGTGATTGTGCATATATTCATTGGTTAAGATTTAATTCCTCTATCAGGAGTAGTTGATATTGGTCGGGGATGGATAGACTTACACTATCCACAGAGGGCTTATTTAACCATTGCCACGACAGCGGTATGCCTCCTAGAACGTACGCTTCTATGGGTACTTTTCCCCGTATCCCCGAATGCTATCAATTACTCTTGGCAGAGGGCGATATAACAGGGTTTGACCTGCAGGTTTCATGGATTAATACCCCATGTCCTAGTTCCAAACTCGGCTCTTGGTTGTGCCTATCCGATTTGAACGGCCTAGCGGCTCACTGTCCGCCACATATCGCTCTGCTTGACAACTCGCTAGGACAAGTTGATCGCCTTGTCTTCGCTGTGCGGGACTTCCCGCCGTGAAGAGGTGATGATGGACGTAAGGCTCTGGGCTGTCCTTACTTTTATTGCCCATAAAACCATGCACCACCTCACGGCGACCCAGGAACTAGTCCTGGTCATCAGAATTTACTGCTGGCAAGACGGAAGCGCGTGTCGCCACTCGAATACATCCACGATTGAACCTACACTCACGGCACAAATACCGGTCACTGGTTCGATTTCCGCATTATTAGCGAAACCACCCTTTAGACAATCATAAAACCGTTTCATGTCAGCTACCCAGGAAGCGTCTTTGAGTACTACGAATTGATGTTCGCCCACGGGCTGTACTCCTACCACCTCCCCGACCAGATAATTGGTCACTGTACGGATTAAGACCTTTTCACCTTCCGCGAATATGACGAATTGCTGCTTTGGCATAAAGATTTGAATAATAATTAGTAAAGAATAGATTGCTTTCTTAACACGACCACGACCACGACCACGACCACGACCACGACCTCGACCACGACCACGACCACGACCACGACCACGACC
>ERZ869929.234-NODE-234-length-37254-cov-23.298422_pt1 | contig 37254 bp, 59 predicted proteins | sample MGYA00579312_ERZ869929 | MGnify/ENA primary metagenome ERZ869929 (study PRJEB32216, sample SAMN09231818) | wastewater metagenome | place: USA: Maryland | collected 2016-08-09 | study: EMG produced TPA metagenomics assembly of the PRJNA472060 data set (Reclaimed... | reverse complement strand
CCGTGATGGGCGTGGAACGATTCGATCGACACCCGGCATTGATCCCAGCGCTGGGCCGACGACGTCCAGCCCACGGCGCTTTCCGCCTTCGGCCATTCCTCCCACGGCAGCTTGCCGCCGAGCCGCTTGCGTGTCGCCGCGTTGCCGTTCAGGAAGAATTCCCGGGTCGGCGTAATGTCGCGGCTGCCCAGGGTGTAATTGACCGTCGGCTTGGCGATCAGGGCGAAGCGTGGCGCGTCCTGCCGCAGCACGTTGCAGATCGCCGCGTCGGGCGAGACGGACTTGGCCGGGTCGGCATCATGCGGCAGATGCGGACGGTGCCAGTGCTGCGCCAGTTGAATCGCCACGGCCCGCGAAAGGCAATAGCAGGACGTATCCACGTGATGCATGGCCCCGTTGAACCACGTCGGCACGACGGCCAGCGATTCGCATTCGTCCACGCACACGAACTGCCCGTCGGCATCGACGACGTTTCGCAGCGTGGCGCACCAGCTCAGGCCGTTTTCGACGCATGCCCCGATGCACTCGGCCACGTGATCGGGCTCGAACCAGTTGTCGTCGTCCAGATAGAAAATCCAGTCCTGCCCGAGCAGGTGCGGCACTGAACCGTAGATCCTATGCCCCTGGTATCCGCCCGCGCCGGTGTTCTGCGGCAGCGGCATCAGCTGAATGCGCGGGTTCGGCAGCAGCTCGCCCAGGGCCTCGATCACCGCCGGGCCGAACTGCGGGCCATCGACGACGACCACCGCCACGGTTTCGCCGTGCGTCTGGGCCAGCACCGATTCGACAGCCCGGCGCAGCGTCGGCCGGCCGGTCGTCGGGATGATCACGGCCGCCGTTTGCGTGTCGCTCATCGTCCACCTCCCAGCCACACAGGATTCGTGCCCGGATAACACAGCGGATCGGCCGCGACGTCCTTCACGAACCGGGCGAAAACTTCGGCGTCGGAACGGTCGTAGACGGGCGACGTTGTCCGTTGGGCCATAGCTTGGCGAGATCGGTCGCGAATCTCGTCGTGCCGCACAATCGCCGTAAGCGTCTTTGAAAACTCGTCCAAGTTTTCGGCCACACTAAATCCCATTGACCTAAGCATCGCCGGCCCGATCGAGTTGAACCACCGATCGCCCGTCATGCACAGCACCGGCACGCCCGCCGCGATCTGATCGCTGATCACGTTTGACCCGCCGAAAGGCCAGTTGTCGATGCCGAAATCCGCCTGCTCGATCCGGGCCATATAGTCGGCGTAAGGCAGATGCGCGATCAGCTCCACGTGGGCATTCGGCACCGCGGCCGCCACCGAGTCGGCGAACGCCCCGAGCCCCTTCGACCGCATCGGCGCGTTGCCGCAGAACAGCTGCAGCTTGACAGGCTTCGTCGAGTGCCCAAACGCTTCGTTGATCGTCGCCAGAAATTCGTGGTGAATCTTCTGCCCATAGGCCGAACAGTTCACGACGATCCAGTCCGTGCCGTGTTTCCTGCCCGTCGGCGTCCATTCCACCGGTTCGTGAATCGCCCCGAAGTGCGGCAGAATCGCCAGCCGTTCGGAATAGTTGTCGGCATTCGTGTCCGTCAGCGCGCCCGTCACGAACCAGTCCATTTGCCCGCCGAAGGTCGACACCGGATGACCCGTCAGCAGGATCTGGGCCGGTGCGATTCGCAGATTCGAAACGAGGATCGAAGGCAGCGTCATGCCCACGTCGGCGAAGATCACGGCCCCCCATTCGTTCCCGTCCAGCGGTGTCGGGTTGATCCGGAACCCGTCGTGCTGAAGTTTGATCACCCGGTCAAAGCCGGTCGTGTCCAGCTCTTCCGTAGGCTTGACGCAGTGAATCAGCGTGATCTCGTCGAAGTGCGGACGCAGGGCATCGATAAAGCCCTTGAGCGTGCGGTAGACGCTGTGCCCTTTGTTCCAGTATTCCGCCCAGACGGCGATCTTCCGCCGCGTCGGCCGGTTCACCAGCTTCGTGTCGAGGTGCCGCTGGATGCCGGCGTTGATGCACTCCTTCACGTGCTTTTCGATGCCGATGTCGCCCAGGTACGACACCAGAAAGTAAAGCTCCTGAAGCTCGGCCGCCGGTTCCAGCCGGTCGTTCACGTTGCCCAGGATCGACAGCATCCGCCGCGCGACGTCCCTGTCCGGATTGGCCGAGTACATCACCTTCACGGCCTGATTCAGCCACATCGAAGCGAGCATCGGGTTGTCGGCCAGCATGGCGCCCAGGTTCATGCCCAGCGTGTTCCGGGCCGTATACAGCACCGCCGACTTGAAGCCCTGCTGCGGCTGGCCTTCGATCATCTTCAGGTGCGGATCGGTGTTCGTGCCCATCGTGGCCAGCACGTTGGCGATCAGCGGGCAGCACGCCAGCACCTTCGGGCCCAGTTCTTCCGGCACGACAAAATCGGGCTGGACGAACACGCCCAGCGCCGCCGAAACCGCGCGCGCCCATTCGGCCCGCGTGTCGTCGTCGTGCCCAACACGGGCGTCCTTGTCGATGGCCGACATCATCCGGGCGAACGCTTCCGCCGCGGCCCGCATGTCACCGGCGCGGTATCCGGCATAAAGCTCGCCCAGGTAATTCGGCGCGAATTCCCGCGTCCCCTGTGCGTCAGGGAACACCAGCGGAGCGCCGCCGGGCGTTTTCTTGATCAGCATGTCGTGGTGTCCTGCGTGCGTTGTTCGTGGCAACGCAGGAACTATCGAACCAGCGGCTGCGACCAGTAAATCGGCGTCGGGTCGCCCGAATAGATCGGATCCAGAATCGGCAGCGTCGTGCAGCGGCAGTGCGGATGCGCCGGGGGGAACCGAACTTCGCGATACGCCGGATTCTTCCCGATGAACGCGAACGGCTGGCCCAGCTTCACCCGCCGCTGGCCGTCCGGGCTCGTCGAATCCGCCGCGATCGCATCGCACACCGGGCAGCTGGCCGATGTCGCCCGCCATTCCCAGCCCACGACGACGCCCGCTTCCTTCGCCGACCGCTCCCGTGCCAGGTGATGCGCCCGCGTGGCCTCGGTCTGCGCGATCCGCCGCGCCCGTGGCCGGTTGCCGTCGCGAAAGTATTTCAGCAGCCGCTTCGTCAGCTGCGGCATCGATTCGCCCGCCTGCAGCCGCCCCTCGTCCAGCTCCTTCCGAATCGCCGCCTTGATCTCTTCGTAGGTCATCCGCAGATCGTCGCGGAACGTGGCCTGCGTGCTTGCGGCGAAGTCCAGCACGCTGTCCCGAATCGCCGACCGCAGGAACTCCGACACCACCCGCCACCGTCCCGCGTCGAAACCGATCTCGACGAACAGCCGCTTGCCCGACCGCTCCCAGATCCCGGTGATCTCCGGAATGAACGCGTCAACCTCGTCCAGCAGGTTCGGATCCGACGGACGCAGCAGTTCGTCGGGCGTGTACCAAATCTCCGTCCGCCGCTCGCCCCGCACCCGGTCGACGACCAGCCGCCCCTGGGCGTTGAACGATTGCAAGATCGTCCGGTACAGCCCCGAGCCCAGCGGCAGGTTGTAGTCGTTCGGCTCGGTCATCCGAACAAGTTCCCGCCAGGCTCATTGCCAGCCGCGGCGCCGCCCGCCGCGTCCCGGTCAATCTCGTATTTGTACCGATCACCAAGAACGACGTCGCCCGTGCGGCCCGTCTCTTCCAGGAACATGTTCAGCGTGATCGTGCCGGCCAGATACGCATCGAGGGCGCGCTTGTGGATCGCGTCGGCGTTCTCCTGCAAGTCCTGAACGCCCGTAAGGTCGTGTTCCAGCCGATATCCGCGCGTGTCCAGGCCGAATTCCGGCATCAGCCGCCGCGTGATCGTCTCGCGGATCAGCTTCAGCAGCGGCAGCACGCCCGACTCCCACGCCGACCGCTTCGCCGTGGCATAGTTGTCGTAAGTCTTCGTCGCCGACGGCAGCCCCAGCACCTCCGGCGGCACGCCGATAGCCCCGCACACCAGCGGCATGGCATTGTGGGGCAGCTTGTCCAGCGACATCTGTTCCGGGCTGAATCCGACCGTCTCCAGCTTGATCCGCCGATTGACCGCAATCGTCGACCCGCGCGAATCGCCCCGGGTCATCTTGTTCAGCGACGACTTGATCGCCAGCCCGTCGTCATCCGTCAGCTCGTCGTCGTCATCAGCCGGCGTCACCACCATGCCCGGCACGCCCGAGTTTTTTAAAATCGCCACCGAATAACCCGCCGCTTCGTTTAGAAGGCAGATCTGCCGCAGCACGGCCTTGAGCTTCGAAAGCCCCAGCCGCGTGTTGATCGGGTCGATGCCCCAGCGGAAGTGCAGCACGTCTTCCTTCGGCAGCGTTTCCTGTTGGCCATCGATGCGGTACTTCCACGCGTCCAGATAGCGCGAGCCGTCCGTTGGATACACCGGGAACATGTGCCGCTCGTCCAGCCAGTACAGGCCCGTCGGCAGCCGGCCGAGCCCGCCGCGCTGGATGTACAAAAAGGCGTTGCCCGACGTGATCAGCGACATCCCCACGGCCAAGTCCCGCGTGTAGGCGTCGTAATCGTCGTTGTTCTTCGCCCACAGCTCGGCCAGCGGGTTGTCGTAGATCGGGCTCCACGTGTCATCGGCCTGCCGCTCCTGAATCGTCAGCGGCACCATGTTGATCTTGTCGGCCACCCAATTGACCGCCAGCGAAACGACGTCGTTCAGGTACAAGTCGCCCGCTTCGTTCTCCCAGTCGTAGCGGGCACCGGGCAGCAGTCCCACGCGGCGCGAGCCGCCCGAGCCGCCGTAGCCGGTAAAAATCTTCAGTTCGGGCCGGTTGCTGCGAATTCGGGCCATCGTCAGACCATCCTGATTCTCTTTTTGGCCGAAAGTTTCCGGCATGCCCCCGCCGCCGCGTCGACCATGTCGTCGTGCTTGCCGTTGGGGAACTGGCAAAGCTGCTCTATGAACTTTCGATTCCAGCCCGCCTTCACGATGACCACGTTGCCCGCTTCGCACTGGCTGGCCAGCGATTCGGCCCGCGACCACTTCGGCCCGGTGGGGTGTTCCCAATGCACCGCGAATCCGGCCAGCGCCTTGGCCTCTTCCTCGGCCGCGTCCGCCCCCGACGACCCGCCTTCGTGCTCGATCCAGATCACCGTGCCCTTCGGGTCGTTCTCCGCGCATGCCCGCTGCAAGTCCCGCCGCCCCTTCGGCGTCACCTTCTTTTCGATCACATCGACGACGTAAAACACGTCCTCCCGCACGGCCATCAGCACGCCCGCGGTAAAGTCGGCGTCTTTGTCCAGGCTCGACGCCTTGTCCCAGTACCGCACATACCGCACATCGCCCCCGGCCGGCATGGCGTCGACGTACTTCGCGAACCACTCACGCTGGAACAAGCCACCGGAACGCGGCGTTGGCCGCTGCTGGTACAGGGCTGCGAAGTACCACGCCCCGCGCCGCATGATGCGCTTGAGTGCATCCACCGGCCAGAACTTCGGCCAAAGTGCATCACCCTCAGGCCGCTTCAGGATGTCGCCTTCGCCCTCGCTGATCGCAGGAAGTCGTACATAATCCCATCGTTCGCCGTCGTCTTCAGGCTCCGCCGATTCGGCCTCGGGATTGTCCGCGTCAGGCTCTTCTTCTGTTCGTCCCTCGACAAGCGATCCGATCAGGTCGTTTTCATGCCGTCGGGTCATAATCAGGATAACGGCCCCGCCCGGCGCAAGTCGCGTCATCGCCTCCGACATGAACCAGTCCCAGACCCGTTCACGCTGAAGCGGGCTGTTCGCTTCGGCGATGTCCTTCACCGGGTCATCGACGATCAGGATCTTCGCACCGAAGCCCGCCACGCCGCCCGTCGTGCCGACCGCGAACACGCCGCCACCGGCTTCGGTCTCCCACTGGCCAGCCTGGGCGACTTTTTTGGAGAGCGGTATCCCGACCTTTTCGGCCAGTTTGCGTGAGCGTCGCGAGAACTTCCGGGCCAAATTCAGCCCCCACGAAGCCGCGATGATCTCCCGGCTTGGGTCCCGCTCCAAAAACCACACAGGAGCATGCACCGAAAGCAGTTCGCTTTTGCCGTGCCGTGGCGGCATGGATACTATGAGCCGCTTCAGTTCGCCCCTGTCGATCGCTTCCAGCTTTTCTTGCAGCAGCAGGAGATGTTCGGCATCCCAGTCGTGTTCAGGCGTCGCGCGCTTCAGCCACGCATTGAGCGATTCCGTCGTCGATTCCTCAGCCTCAATCGGTCGCTCGGTCGCCGTCGTCTCAATAACCGTCTCGGGATCATTCGGCTTTTTCTCCGGCTCGTCCGGTTCATCCGCTTCGTAGTCGTCAAGGTGGCCTTCGATCGTACCCCGGATGAACTTCGCCCAATGCACCGCATCAGGCCCGACATCCATCGCGCCAGCGAAAGCACGAAGCGCAAGCACATCGGCATTACTTAATCCGTCCTCGCGAATCGTGTTCATGACTCGCCGGATCGCGTCGCGGATCGGCTTTTTTTTCGGCCTGCCCGCTGGGTTCGGACTCACGCCCGGCTTGAATCTATGTGCTATTCCGAAGTTATGGCCTGGCTGGAATGGCATACCTGTTTAACACCTGTTCTCAGGTATCTTCCGCCAGCAGATCCGTGAACGTCCGCGCCTGCCCCGGCTTGCTCTTGCGTGGCCGAGCCGCGTCGAGAATGGCCCACCGCACCTTCCGGTACAGGAAAGTCGAGAACGACGCCCCCTTGGAACTGTCGTAATCGAGCACGGCCGCGATCAGGGCATCCTCGATCACGGCCTTCCGCTGCTCATACTGGTCCGGCGTCAGCTTGTGCCCGCCGAGGCCCGCGAAGCCCATGTTCTCGGCGTCGTACAGCCACTGCATCACCTTCGCCTGCTGTCGCTTGGTCAGCCGTCGTGGCTTGGCCTTCACCGCATGTGATGCCGCAGCTGCATCAGGGCGTTGGCCAGCATCGCTTCCGCCTCGGCCTGCGGAATCCGCATCACCTTCGCGACGAACGTGATCGACCTTGGCCGATGTTCCGCAAGCCCGAACCGCATCGTCACGATCTGTAGCTCGGCGTCGGACAGCGCATCGAGCCCCGTCTTCAGCCGCTCCCTGTGCTCGGCATGCAGCACATCGTCGACGGGACCGGAACGCTTGTCCCGCATCACGTCGTTCAACATTTTCGGCGATTGGGCCATCCATCGCACACCTTGAAACAGTGCCGAGGAGCCCTCCCGATGTGACGCCCCGCCCAGGGGCCGATTGGATTATACGACAGAATCCGCGTGTGGTGTTAGGTGGTTTGGCCTTTCCAGTGTTCAGACCTTCCTTGTGGCGAAGCATGCGACTGCGCCTCATTGTCATCGACGTAGAGCACGCTCTTTTCGAGTACGCCAAAATTGTCTCGAAGGATACGTACTGGCGGACTCACGACCCCCGCTTCGACGCACAAATTGAGAAGATCGGCAATCTGTTGCTGAGTCGAAACCGGCATGCCTAGTTCGTCAAGTTCCAGACACTTTTTCATTTGTGCGTACACGTCGTACACCAGCGACTCCGGCACGTCTTCAGGCTTGATCATCGCCCGCCCCTTTCATCTTTCGCCTTGGCCGATCCTCATAGGACAGATGTTCGCCCGGCCCGAATCCGCTGATGATCTCGAATCGATCAGACTCCGACTTAAATACCCAGAACCTGCCGCCTTCTTTCTCCATGCCCGGCTGAAGATGGCACGTAGGAACGACTTCAAGTGCCCCGTCACGCATGACGGCGACATGGTAGAGCCAGTGCCGCTTTTTTCGCCTGTCTGTGAAGTGGTAGGACTTGAGCAGATCGCCGGGATAGATCGGCCTACCTTTGCAATCGAACGCTTCGCCACCTGACTTTGCGACGTCACTCATCGCCCGCCCCTTTCAGTTCGTCCCAGAGCTTTTCGGCGTCTTCGACCAGCACGAATAGCTGAAGTTCATTGGCATATGTCGCCAGCCGCCGCACGATCTCGCTGGCCCTCTCCAACTCCGCCACCCGCTTCTCCAGCCGGGCGTTCTCGGCGGCCAAGTGGTCGACGTATGCAACGATCTTTTGTGTCACTACCGACGATGATGACCGCCAATTTTCCACGTGAAATTTCGCGTGGTGCCACGGGTCCGCAGCGGCTTCCTCGATTTCGGCGATTTCTTCTTGCACCACCTTGGCACATCCGTCGCAAAAGTACCGCTCTAGCACTTCCAGATCCGCCCGCAGTCGTTCCAGTTTTTTCCATTGCTCTTCGCTCATCGTTCCTGCTCCCTTACTCAATTATTCCATCGATCAGACCATCGACCGTCGTCCCCAGGGCCTTCGCCAGCGATTTCGCGGACACGAGCGTCGGAAGATATTTACCATTCTCGACCGCCGACATCATCGCCCGGCTGATTCCCGCTTCTCTTGCAAGATCGATTTGTGACATGCCCGCCTCGAAACGAAGCTCCGAAATCCGGTGGCCCAGCTTCACACGTTGTTCCGGTTGCCCTTTCGTTGCCTTGACGCCCATTTCTCTTGCTCCAAGTGATGTCTTCGACCAGCGCCACCACGAACGATACCACCGCCACGGCGAACAGCGTCAAAAGGCTCATTGGTCAATCCCATGCACAAGCTCGTCGAGCGTAATGTCGAAAAGGTCGGCCAGTTTCTTCGCCATCAGCAGCGAAGGCATCGAGCGCGCCGTCTCCCAGTGCCCGCACAGACCCGCCGACACGCCCATCAGCTCGCACACCTTCTCCTGCGACCAGCCCCGCCTGGTGCGCAGCAGCATCACCTTCTCGGCCAGCTTGCGCTTGTTCCGCACGGTCGGCCGCTCCGTCTGGCTCGGCGTCCTCATTTCGGCCCTCCCGGCGGCAGCACGCCCGCGGCCCGCATCTGCCGAATGGCCACAATCCGCAGATCCTTCGCGTGCCGAATCACGTGCATTTCCACGTAGGACAGCGGCTGTCCGCTGCGCGCCTGGAGTGCCTCGATCACGTCGCAAAGAGCCTCCAAAGCGTTGGCCATTTCGATATGCGTAGATTCATCGACATACTGCATAAGCCACTCCTCTCACATGTTTCCCGCAAGCACAGCCCCACTTGTCCCACACCGCGTCCATGCTCACGCAAAAAATCGGATGTTCCGGATACAGCCGCCTCATCGACGCATTCCGGCACTCTGCGGCCGCAATAGCACAATCAAACGCCTTGGCGTTCTGGCCGATGTGCGCCCGGAACCGTGGCTTCGTCTTCTGCGTGTGCGGCACCAGCGACACGCCGAACGTGCCGCCCGTCTCTCGCTGCTTGTGAATCGTCCGGCCCAGCCGCTGGTTGAACCGCTCGACCTTCTTCGCCTCGAACATCTGCGCCCGCTTCACGGCCTTTTCCGCTGCCGTCATTCGGGCGATCGGCTTGTAATACGTGTTCGTCTCATCCGTTTCGCCGAACAGCGTGCTGGTAATCTTACCCTGGCCGCCCGTGGCTTTTTTGAACGCCGAGGCAATGCGGATCCGCCGGTCGTAGAACGCCCGTTCGGCCTTCGTCGGTTCGCCGTTGTTCAGGTTCATTCGGTTTTCTCCACGAAGGACATCTGCCCAGGCAACGGCCCCGGCTTCGGTTCCACGCGGCACGACCTGTTCGACACCTCCGTCACCGACCATCGGTTCATGCGGCTGCCCACCACGGGCCAGCACACGAAAAACCGCAGCTCGCCGAACTCGGTCGAAAATGCCTTCAGCTTCAGCCGTGCCGCCTCGGTGAACGCCGACCGGTGCGCCGACGCCTTGATCTCGAACAGGCACAGCTGGCCCGTCTTCACGCACACGCCCGCAAAGTCCGGCGTATACCGCGATTCCCCCAGCCGCAGCGTCATGGCCTCGTAACGCCTGTGCTCGAAGCCCTGGACAAACCACGGGAAATTCGCCCAGGCGGCTTCGGCCTTCGTCAGTTCGTGCGGCTTGCGCGGGTTGACGGCGCGGGCCCTCATCGAAACGTCTCTCCAATGGTTTTCAGACGGTCCTGAAATCGCATTCGATCCGCCTCCCACATTTGGATGAGTTCGACAAGCGCCTCAATCAGCTCTTCCCGCGTGAGTTCTTCAACCGGCGTTCCCTTCCAGACGGGAAGCGCCGGCCTATGGTATTTTTTCAGGTATTCGTCGCGGAATTTATCGATGCTCATGACGCATCGCCCCAATCCGGAATGAGCGCCGGGACATCTTGCGGAGTCATTGGCCCGAGTTCCGCCCACACGCCCAGCTTCTGCTGGCGACGCAGCTCGACCAGGGCCAGCACGGGCGTGATCTCCCGTTCCAGCTTGTCGCGGTATTCGGCGGCCGAATACCTTGAGTCATCCGGCTGGTAGCAATGCAGCAGGTTATTGAGCCACCAGCGATACTTTTCGAGGTCTTCGGATTCGCTGCCCTTCAGGCCGCGTCGGTAAAGATGTTCGCAGGCCGACAACAGCGCGTGCTTTTCGCCATCTTCCAGCCTGCCGATCAGCGGCAGACACTCATCGCGGAAGAACTCCCACAGCTCACGTCCGTCCCAATCGGCCAGCAGGTAATAATCCGGGCATCCCATCACTTCGCCTTCCTTCCCGTCAGTTTCGCGTCGATCTCGGCCATCGTTTCGCGGACATGCACCGTGCGCCCGTCGTCCAGCCGCATCCAGGTCGAATTGCCGTCGAGCTTCCACGCCTTCACCGCCTGGACTTCCACCGTCACCTTCAGCCCCGTGTCGAAGTCGGTCAGCCTCATCGCGTCTCGATCTCCCGCTTCTTAGCCGCCGGCTTCGGTTCCACGGCCTCCAGCACTTCCGCCACCGTCTCCCGCACCGTCACCTTGCCGCCGCTGGCCAGTTCGACGAGCGTTTCCGCCTCGCCCGTCCTGGTCACCGCGGCGACCTGCTCGCCCCTGATGTGCACCGGATACCCGGTGAACGCGTTCGTGAATTTCAGCCACGCCATCCGTCCGCTCCTTTCGATTCGTCCAATCTACCGACCCTGTCCAGTACGTCCACGCGTGTTCAGTAAGCCACCGCTCCCCTTGCTGTTCGCTCATGATCCGTAGCGTGATCGTGATCGCGTTTCGTGCTCGTGCCCCGAGGTAAACAAGGCCGCCACGAACAGCACCGTGGGAAAACGAGAAAACCCACGGCATAGGGAGCGGTGCGTGTTTCACAAATTCACGCCGATTCGATTGCAAAACTCGATTTTGTCATTGAGGCTCAATCGATCGAACGCCCTGAGAACCCTTTCGAGCTGCGACAGCTTCGGCGGCACGGGAAGCCCGGCCGCCCGTTCGGCTTCCCTGACGTTCGGGAACTCGCCCGCAAGGTAGCGTTCGGCGAATTCGGGTGCGTCGCGTTTCAGCTTGGCGAGGCGGTAGGTGGTACCATTTCCTCCGTCGTGCGAATTGTTGACATTTTCAATTTTGTCAACATTGCTCGGCCTCCCCGGCTTATCCCTCAAAGTCGGCACGAACTCGACGCGCTCGCCGGTCGTTTTGTCCAGGCTTACGGATTCGCCGGAGCGAAGGCGTTCGACGATTGCGGGAATCGTTTCCTCGACGACGCGGAAGTCGCCAAGCACCTTCGCGCGAATGAACTCCTCCCGCGTCTTGTAGAAGCCGTTCCAGAACGATTTCCACAGTTCCAGGCGATCGACTTCCTCGATGGCCTTCAGCAGCCATTCGGCCCCCTCGCGGAATCCGCCGCGAATCTTCTTTCCCCACTGGCCGATAACGAGATCGAGGTCGTAGCCTTTCACGCCTTCGGCCGTGGGGAAATCTCCGCTATCAATTCTCACAGCAGCCATTGCGGGACGCCTCCTTCAACGAGTTCCGTTTCGAGACGCTTCAGCCACGAATAATGCCGGTTCAGCGTTTCGACATCTTCGGTGACTTTCCCGCATTCCATTTTTTTGCGGGAATTGATCCGCTTTTTGATGTCGCCCGCAATGCTTTTCTCTCGCCTTGCGCCCGGTGGCGATGTCAGTCGGATCACGAGGCTCGCCACGACGCTCAGAGCTTTATTTACCGCGTCCTGAATTTGCATCACGCGGGAACTTTCGTTGAAGTACTCCGCCTCCTTCATTCGCATGATCTTGTAAGCCTTGATGGCCTTATCCCAGTCCTCATGCTCCGGATCGTCGTACATCGCTTCGAAATTCATAGGCGTTCCGTTCTTCTCCATCAGGCGAGCCATAAGCCTTACGCCTGGATCTCCGCTATCGATGTTTTCCAACCACATGTCTAGGATGTGCGTTTGAGGTTCTTCCGGAAGTCGGCTGATTTCGCTTTCGGACGACCTTGTTTCGGATTCTTCTGCGTCCACTTGTTCGCTCGGTTCTGCGTCGTCCATCGCATCCATGATCGCGCTGCCGACGTATCGCTTCGCCGCGAACTCGCTGGATGAGTCGAAATTGATATTCCCGGCGATCGGCTCGCCGGAAGGATCACGCAGCATACGAGCGGCCCGGCCGTTCTCCTGAAGGTTCGAATTGTTGATCGACGCTTTGTTCAGGTGGATGACTTCTGTGACGTGGATCGAATCCAGTCCTTCGCCAGCCATGCCCACGTGAACGAGCACATCGATGCCGGGATTACGGTTGCCGAATTCATCTTTCGGCGGGCAGAACTTTGCCAGAATCGCGGCGTTCTCATCGGATCGTCGCCCCTCTGGTCCTGTCCCTACCCAATCGACGACGAGTTCGTCGTACATCGCACGAATCTGTTCGCACACCATTCGGGCATGGGAACAGCACATCGCCCCGACGATGGCTTGCAATTTGTGGCCTGTGCGAACCCGTTCCGATATCATCCGGTCGAGCGGGTGATATACCAGCGGGCTGATGTACTTCGGACTCCACCTCATGCTACGGCTGACACGAAGTTTTTCGATCGCTTCCGGTGCGTCTCCGCCAGCCTCGCGAATCAAGTCGTCCGTGCTGAATTGCAATAGTTCGCCGCCTTCCACGACAGCATCGACGACGTAGTTATAAGAGTGCCCGCGAAGCGGTTTCAGTGCCCCTTGATCCACCGCCTCGCGATACGGGATTCCGTAATCAGGCGGCCCGAACGCGCTGTCGTCGCCAGGCCGGTTCGGTGTCGCCGACATCGCAAGAAGCGACTTGAAGTTCAGCGAAAGGATCGTTTTACCCCAGACTTTTTCGGCTCCGTAATGGTGGTACTCATCGACGATCACCATCCAGTTTCCACTGGAAAACAGATCCCGCACTACGGCTTGCGTTGCCGCCATCGAAAGCGATTGCACCGTAACGGCGAATACGTGCGCTTCGTTCTTCCGGTGGAATTTGATCGCGTTCACGCCAAGATGGCCAACGTCGATGATCTTCCGCGATCCTTCGACGCATGCGTCAAGCAGGTCGTTCGACCCGTCTTGCTTGAACTGTTCCAGTTGCGAAATCGTCGGGAAGACGAAAAGCACCCGATTGATCCCCTGCCGCTGCTTCACGGCGTAGCACGCGCAAGCCGTGAATGTCTTTCCGTAGCCTGTAGGCAGCTTGATATTCAACCTGTCCGTTTCGGCCATTCGCTCGATCGCCGCCCGCTGGCCTGGACGCGGGTTTTTTCGGAATGGCAGTTGAGACACAAGAGTTGCAGATTGCATAAGTCGGTGTTTCCTTCATGGGAAAACGGAATCAGATGATCGGCCTCGAATGGGCCGGTAAGTTCACACCCGCAGAGATTGCACTTTCCGTCTTGCAAGACGAAAAGCACGGCTTTTTCCCGCTTGTTCGCCAGCCTCCTTTCACGTTTCATGTCATCCTCCGTACATCGCGAACCCACTGTAACCACCCTGTCTATAATCTGACGGTTTGTTCACTCCCATTCGTTCCGGTCGTCCCCGTTGGCATACACCGCCAAGGCGAGACGCTCCGGATTGAGTTGTTCGGGCGGCTCAGGTTTCGCTGGGACTGGTTGAGCGACGGCCGCAACGGGTTTCGAACCGCTCGCGACCTGTTCACGCATCCGGCGAACGCCCTGGCGGAACTGCCGCCGCTGGGTTTCGAGATCGGCATCAGGATCGATTCCCAGTTTGGCCAGATTCGTCGGGACCTTGGCGATTTCGGCTTTCTTGCGATCGATGGCGATATGGATCATCCAGTCTTCGGCGATCTTCATACCCGCGAATCGTCGGCCGCGATCGCAGACGCATGCGAACGAGTATTCCCGCGTCACAGTTTCGCCCCGCCGCACGACATGAACCGGAATATTCGACACGACGCCGCGACCGTCGCAGTACGCACAATCGGCCATTTCGCGGGAGGCCGCGATCCAGTCCGGCGAGCCGCCTTGCTTGGGTTGGGCGTCGATGTATTTCGCGAACGCTTCGAGAATCCGCGTCGCCCCGCCGATCACTTCACGCTGCATGAACCCGGTAAGGATCTGCTCGGCCTTCTGCTGATCCTCGCCGATGCGGTGTTTCGCCAGCAGTTCCCGCCAGCCTGGCCACTGAAGTTCGAAGATGTCGGCGTATTCATCGTTCGCCTCGATGTCGTACCCCTTGGCCTTCATCGCCCTGGCCGCGTAGCTCATCGCGTCGAAATCGTTTTGGCTGATCATCGCAGTGCCTCCAATCGTTTCCGCCTTGCCGCCCGTTTCGCTTCTTCTTCCGCCTTCGGATCGATCCAGCCGTCACGCCATGCCGTCTTCAGCAGGTGAAACGCCAGACGTCCGGGTGTCTTGTTTCGCGCCGCTTCGCCGAGGATCCAGTCAGGGAATCCGGCGTCGGCTTGTTCCTGGGTGACCTTGCGGGCGAACTGCTCGCAGTCAGGGCCCAGCACGGCGAGCATCCGTGCCCGCGTTTCTGGTTTGAATTGCGTCGGCACGATTTCGATCGTGCGATTTCGAAATGGCTCGACGCCGTTCCGAACCTGTGGCAGCTCCGCCGCCAGGCCGGATTCGAACGGTTCGAGATTTTGGTTCGCCGTGGTGGTGGTGGGCGTCGGCTTCGATTCTTTTTCAGTACTCTCTCTACTACCACCTTCTGTTATTTCTGTTTCTTCTGTTTCTCTACATATAAGGGGGTTGTTAGGGGGGATGACAAATTTGTCACTGTGCGTGTCACTGTGCGTGTCACTGTGCGTGTCACCGTGACGTGACATTTTTGTCATACCTGCGGTGACATTTTTGTCACTGCTCGGTGACATTTTTGTCACTGACTTCGGTTCGCTTTCCGCCCGGCTTATCGTGTATTCCCATACGCCGGATCGGCCTTGCCGAACCGTGACCAGCCTGGCTTCTTTTAGCTCGGCTATGGCTCTTTTGCAGGTCCGCGTCGACCTGTTGAGATCTTCTGACATGGATTCGATCGACGGGTACACCGTGTTCGATCGCATCATGTGATGCCGCAGGTAGCAAAGCACGCGGAACGCATTGTCAGAGAGATCTGACGTCGTCTCGTCAAACTGCATGTACGAACCGCGTGGCATGTAATTTCCCTTTCGTGCATGCCATTGTCACGCATGCGCCAATAACGTCGTCAGACGTTCACTCACCGCGAAACGTCAGGTTCGCCCGCAACGCGTCGGATTTCTCCAGCACCGCGGCCCGGTAGATCTGCACGTCAGGCTCGAAGTCGAACATGAACCGCACGGCGTTCGGCCCGCAGCCGGGGTTCCTGTCGAACGTCACCTGGCCAATTTCCTTGCCTTCGTGGAAAAGGCTGACACGTTCGCCCTTGTTCACTTTCAGAACCAGCATCAAAGCACCTCCATCGCGTTGAAAAGAACTGAGGGCGTCCATGCCCACCACCGGCATCCATTCCGGGTCGGATCGATCAGCCGTCAGAGCCCGGCTCGTTGTCTTCCGCCGGCGGCGCTTCCAGCTCGGCCGCCAGCTGCTGTGCGAACGTCTTTAGGCTGTCCAGAATTTCGGCCCAGGGCGATTCCATCGAGGCGATCGCCTGTGTGCGGGCGCGGTAGCTGTTCGCCCCGGCCGTCACGAAGCCCGTGTCCAGGAACCGGCGGTACATTTCTTCGACGACGGCCCCGGCCGTGGCGAACGACGCCTGGCCCTTCTCGTCGAAGCGCTTGGCCACCCGCTCGGCCCATTCGTCGAGCTTGCGCACCTTGTCGGCCACCGTCTCCGTTTCCGGCTCGGCGTCGAACGGCGGGTCGGCCACGACTTCCGCTTCGACCACTTCCGCTGGCTTGGCTTCGGCCTTCGTGGCCTTGACCGTGGCCTTCGTGGCCTTGGCCGGCTTTTCCTGCGTCACAGGCTCGGCGACCGGTTCAGCGGCCGGCGTGGCGATCTCGACGTCGATCACGTCGCCGCCACCGTCGGCCAGCTCTTCGGACGAATAAATCGGCCCGAAGAAGATCGACGGGCAATAGGCCCGCGCCCCCTGGGTGATCGCACGGGCAAACAGCATGGCCTTCGGATACTTCGACCAGTTCGATCCTTCCTTGTAGACGCCCGCCCGCTTGGCGTCGTCGATCGTGAACGTCGAGTCCCCGACATGTTCGCCACGATCGTAAAATTTGATTTCGCATCTGAGGTGATCCCACGGTCCGACGCGGTACTCGTACCGTCCAGATGCCTGGATCATGCTCGCCACCGTGGTGGCCTTGAGTGACGGCCGGTTCTGGATGACATCAATCCCCATGATCGACTGCATCGCCGACATGCCCAGCGAGCGACCGTACAGAATGCGGAATGCCGCCTCCTCCCGGTTCGTCAGGCCGATCTTGTTCGCCATTGCGATCTGTGCGAACACCATAACTTCATCGAGCGAGCCGGGCTCGATCGGTGTCAGCGCGTTCGCCGCCGCTCGTTGCGCCGCCTCGGGTTTCGCGACCGGCTGAATCGCACCTGCCGTCAGTCTGTTCGTGTGTGCCGTGGCCATGATCACTTACCTCCCACAATGCGGGCCACGCGGAACGATGCACCCGTTCGCGTGTAGGCTTCGTAGCGGTCCGGGTGATCGGCCTTCAGTGCTCTCGTATCGAGCGATTCGCGGCCCTTCTGGGCCTTCCACGTGAACCGGGGCTTGCCGTCGACGAGGCCGATTTCGGCATCGCCCATCGCGGCCAGCAGTTTGTTGCGGATCGAGTCGCGCCGCTCCTCGGCCGCCTTCAGCACGGCGTTCGCCTCAGCCAGCTCGTCGATCAGCGCGGCCTCGGCGTCCAGGTTGACGGCCTTGCCGGCGCTGGCCTGGATCCGCTTCAAAATGTCGGTCGTCGTCTTGTGCCCGTTGATCGGCGGCGTCTTGTCGCCGACGACGTACATCTTCCACCAGTTAATCGCGTAATCCGCCGCGGTCTCGAACCACTCGGCGTTGAACGACACGCGGTAAACGACCAGCCGCCGCGCCGGTAGGTGATAGACGGCCAAATCGCACTCATCGACATTGGCCCCGGCCGCGCGAGCGATTCCCAGCTGCCATTGAGACGAGGCCTCGTAACGCAGCGGCACTTCGGACCACTTGTAGTCGCCGACCACCTTGGCATCGACGAGCCGATAGTTGCCGTCGGCGCTTTGGACCATCGCGTCGGGCGTGGCCGCCAGATACGAAAAGCCCGGCATCCGGTGATGCGGCTGCGTCTGGTAGATCTTCGCCCCTTCCTTTTTCGCGTAGCTCTTGAGCACATAGGGCTCAAGCTCGATGCCCAGGCTGATCGGCTCGGGCAAGTTTTCGTCGTCGTCGAACACCGACTTGCCCGTCTTCAGTTCGTGGGCGATCGAGAACGGCGTGCCGTACGCCCCTTCCACTTCAAGAATCCCGGCGATATGTGCCGAGCCGATGTAATTCCGCTTCACTTTGACGCTTTCTAGTGCCTGTGTTACCATTGGAGTGACTCCTGTTGATCGCTGACTCGGTTGACTTCGACGCAGATTTCGGCGGGGTTGCGATCGGCCATCAGGCGTTTCGCGGTTCGTTGTGCGTGGGAAAGGCTGAACGGCCCCAGGGTCTCAATCTCAAGCCGTTCGTCCCGTTCCCGCGTCACCTGCACCTCCCACTCGGGAGGTGTTTTCGTTAATCGCACCATCGACAAGCTCCTTTCACATAGGTAATGGCCACCGGGCCAGCTTCAGAACGATCTTCGTGCAGTCCTGCTCGATCAGCTTCGAGCCGAACGCATGGCCCGACCACGCGCCCTCCTCGCGCAGCACGTACCGATGGATGATCAAAGTCCGGTACAAGCCCATCCGCTCGATGGCGGCCTTGGTTTTCAGCTTCTGAATCTGTGTCGCGGTCATGGTCAATCTCCTTACTGGGTTACAGCGGGGCATCCATGCCCCTTGCGTGCGATCCTTCAAACGGGTAGATTCAATTTGCGATTACTGACTCAAAGGCACTGGCGAGCTTCGCCAGGCCTTTCGCCGTAACCTTGGCCTGGACTCGCACCGTTTCGGTACCGTCCGGCTTAGTTTGCAGGTACTCCGACATCTCGATCAGTCCGGCCTGGATCTTGTCTTGGTAGCCGATCCAGACGGACGTTCCTGGCCGCTTGTAGATCCACTTGTTCGCTTGCAGGTGCGAGAAGAGATCCTTCGGACGAACGTTAAGCGCCTTGGCGGCATTCGTGATGCACAGCGATCCGTCGGCCCCTTCGAGCCGAAGCATGGCTTGAACCTTGGGCTCCTGTTCGGCCACCTTGGCTTCGAGGGCGATCACCCTTTCCGTGTAGGTCAGCAGGATTCCGCGCAAGGCCGCAGGATCGCCTAGAGCTTTGACCGGGTCGCCATAGACGCCCGTCTTCCGGATCTGCGGGAGGACTTCGTGAGTCACCCAGCGGCGGAAGGCTTTGGCTTCGGGTTTCTTCGAGCTGAGGATGAGGTTGTAGAGACCGGCTTCGTTGATGATGGCGATCTCTTGAACTCCGCCAGGGGTCTCATTTGAAATGACCCCCTTTTCGTCGTCGTCGAGTCGCGCCGATGCCTGACTCGGGTTGCTTAATCCGAGAATCGAGCACACGTCGTTACGGATGAACCATGGGTCGCCGTTGTGATCGACGATCCGGGTTTCCTGGTTGGTCAGCGGAAAGACAAACTTCGAGATCTGATTCACTGCGGAACTCCTGACGGTTGAACCTCTTGGTTCGCGGTGAGAATGCCGCCCGTGGCAGACTCGATCCGCTTCCTGTTTTTCCTGAACCACTCGTGAACAGCCTCGTCGGCAAGCGAGTTCAGGGGCGTCCCGAGAGCTGCCGACGCCATCTTCAGGCAGCGGTGATTCTCGGGTTTCAGCCTGACTAATGGTTTCTGGCTCATCGGCCCTCCGTTGTCGTTTGACACAGGTTAGAATAACCCAGGTTATTTGCATAGTCAATACCAAAATATCAAAGTCACGAAAGATACTTTCCTTCGTAAGTCAACGGGGCGATAATAACCCCGGAAAGGAGGTGCCCAATGGACACCCGGACTCGCATCAATGTCCGAACCTCGGACGAGATCGATACGTGGCTGTTTCACCTGGAAAAGGTCTGCTTTCGTGCAGGGATCCGATTCAAGGGGAAGAAGCTGACGAAGGAAGCGATCGTCAACGCACTGATGGCGAACGCCTCAGCGCTTGATGAATCAGCCGTTCTTCGCATGGTGAGCGACGGGACGAAGGTCTACGAAACCCAGCTCGAGAAAATGGCAGTCGTTCCGGCGATCAAGTCCTGATCGACCCACAAAAAGGCCTGCGACCGATGGCCGGAAAAAGCTTTCTAATCCGTGTGTCGAAGGTTCGAATCCTTCCGGGCGTAATCCGTCAGACCCCTAAAATCATAGCGCATAATCGGAACGTTGACCTCACCGAATGTTCAGTAACTGGCGAGGAATATCGTGGTAACGTACCAAATTTTGACGTTGTTCGGTCTCATGGGTCGTAAGAAACGGCCTATCCCAAGTCGTTTGCATCACAAGCCTTCGGGGCAAGACCGGGTGATTTTTGGTAACCGTACCATCTATCTTGGCCGGCACGACTCCCCAGAGGCCCTGGCGAACTACTCGCGGGTGCTCGCCAACATCGCCGCGACGGGCGACCCGGAGCCCCGAAAGATCGAAGTCCGGATCGACGAGCTGGCCCGGCGATACATGGCCCACCTTCGCGCGACGTACCGGGAAGACTCCGGGGAGCCGGACGCGATCCAGCGGGCCGTCAACGCACTCACGAAGATGTTCGGCCACCTCGAGGCGAAGGCCTTCGGCACGGGCAAGCTGATGCAGCTGCGGGACTCGTGGGCCGACGGGCTGTGCCTTTCGACGGTTAACAAGTATCACACGTACGTCGTGAACATGTTCCGCTGGGCGGCGATGACGGAGCAGGTGCCTTCGCAAGTCTGGCACGACCTGTTGGCGGTGCCGAAGCTGAAGCCGAAGCGATCGAAAGCTCGCGATCCGAAGATCGTGAAGCCTGTCCCCTGGGCGATCGTCGAACGGACGCTGCCGCACCTGTCACCGACGCTTCAGGACGTCGTATTGATGCAGCGATACACCGGCATGAGGTCAGGCGAGATCCTGCGTCTGACGCTCGACAAGATCGAGGACGGGGTGTATCGGCCGCAGAAGCACAAGACGCTGAGATACGGTCATGCCAGAGAGATTCCGCTTGGCCCCCGGGCTATGGAGATCATCGGCCGGCGTGAACCAGGTGCCGACGGATTATTGTTCGGTGGTTACACTTCGTGCAGTTATGGCCGCGCTATCACGCGAGTCTGCAAGCGGCACAAGATCCCCCACTGGACGCCGCACCAGATTCGCCACGCCAGGGGAACAGATACACTGAGAAAACACGGGGTGGCAGCGGCCAGGGCCTTGCTGGGCCACAAGTCGCTTGCGATGGTGTCACGGTATGCGGCCGTGAATGTGGATGACGCGAAAAAGGCCGTCAGCGAAGACGGGTAGATGAAAGGGTTTGACCATGCTTTCGATTCTGGTTTGTGCGATGCTCGGGCAGTTCAAGGAAGGTGATGCGGTCTATGTCAAGCCGCCAGGTGCGAGTGCGTGGCGATTCGCAGGCATGGCTGCCGCACGCTATCGCGAGCCTGTGCGAAGTTATTCAGGAAATGTTCGGCTCGAAGAGATTCCTGAAAGTGACACGACTTACTATCGGGCAAAAGAAAAGCTGACCGTGTTGACAGTCGAGCGGCGAGATGGCGAAACGCTGGTCAAAATCAAGGACGACCGGAACAAGACCTGGTGGATGATATCGACCGACCTCGGGCCGCTTGACGATTCCGCACGTGATTCGATCGCCCGCGACGACATCGCCGCCAAGCTGAAACCCTTCTGCATCACGAAGCCCGATCACGCGGCCCTTGCCGTCGCTGTCGGCAAAGGGATCGATCCGCTGACCATGACGGCACAGCAGGCCGCCGCATTGTCGCCGAGCCAGCGGAAGGCGCTGTCAGCCGTGAAGGCCCGGTATCTGCGGGCGAAAAAGAAATGAACCCCCGGCCACAAGCCAGGGGTTCGATCGACGTCCGACTTCGGTCCGAAGGAAGTTAGACACGTCCATCATAACCGTGTGATCGTGCGTGTTGTGCCCCGCGCAAAAAAAAGAGCCCCGCCAACAAGGCGGGGTTCCGGGAGAGCCGGGGTAGCGAATCCCAGCCCAGGCTATGGAATCTTATCATGAGCATCACCACCGCGCTAGTGTTCGCCGCATGCATGATCGCCTGGGCTCTTCTGCGGCACTTCGCGCGCTGGCACTGGTGAATTACGCCAGGAACAGCACCACGCGCAATGAATCCGACGACGTGCCGTTGGAACGGATCTCGGTCGTGCCGGCTACGGTGATTCCGTTGGCCGAGGGTGCGACATGCACCAGCGAGCCGCCAGCGGGCAGATCCACCGAATTCGGGGCCCCGGTAGCGTTGCAGAAAAAGGTGGTCACGTTGGCCGTGCTGGCGTTGATCAGGGCGATGCCCTTGAGTTTCGTGAGCGAGCCGAAGGCATCGTCGACGGTGTCTGTCAGCGTGGACAGTGCCACCGCGCCGTTGTTCGACGTCAGGTTGGCGTCGATCACCGTCACGACCTGATTGGCCGACGTGCCGTTCGCGAACGATATCGTGATGTCGGTGTTGGTGCGGCCCTGGGTGGTCGAGCCGCCGGCGGGCTTGGTGGTGATGGCGGCGATAGCCGTGGTGATCGATGCGCTTCCGAGAGCCATGTGCGTTCCTCCGTTACAGGGAACTATCGTTTTTGAGATCGTTCGTGCGAAGTTATGAGCCGCGGCCGGCGTGGCTTATAATTGCCCCTGTTACGATGCCTGCGGGTCGTAGCTCTCCTGTGGGTTCGGGGCTCGTTGGCCCCGAGCCGTTTTTATGCGCCACTTTGCATCAACTCGGATCGCTATAGTCAACCGACGTCTCGCCGCAATCCACGTTCTCGGCGAAACCGTCCGTGCCGCCTTGCGATTGTTCGATTTCCTGTTCCGTGATCGTCGTGCCGTCGTATTCGAATTTATCCGCCCCGTCAGGATCGCCATCACTGCCGCAAGGATTTCGGCGACTCAAAAGTGATGCGCCATCCCAGTATCCGCCATATTGCTGCGTCGTCGATCCGGCCGGGATGCCGAACGGGCCAAAGCTATATGTCGTCTCGATGAACTCCGTTTCGAGCGTCAGAACGATTCGTTGCTTGGCCTCGAACCGCATCGTACAGGACCCGCCGTTGGTCATGCGGACGTCCACGAACCGCTTGGCGGTGATCAGGTTCGTCTCGAAAGAGCCTTCGTAGTTTTTCTGAGGCGTGGTCGTGTCAGGTGCTAATGTCGGCCCGGCATAGAGAGCGTAATCGCCGAACATCGGGAAGTAGTCGGCGAAGTCGCTGGCAATGTCGATTTCGGTTTCCAGCCATGAGCCTAACGACGTCGGCACCGTGACCGGAGCGCTCATGATCGCGTAGAGTTTTTTGTAGATTGATGGCGTGTGATACGTCCAGCCGTTTACGGATTCGTACCGCAAAGCCCCGTCGCGAGGATCGCCGGGCAAATTGTAATAGCACTTATAGCCGGGGTTGAGATTGTAGTTAGGGAACGATGACGGATAGGTATAGGCTGGAAATTCTTCAATTAGAGGGAAGGTGATGGTGACGGACGCAGGAGGAATCGAACAGACTCCATTATTGCACTCGTTGAATGGCGGAGCGTTCGCGCCACCATTTCTAAAAAAAAAAGTGACACGGCCAGTTTGCGGGTTCACTCGCGCAACGTACCGCGTCCCGGTGCCGACGTTCAAGTCGGTGTTGTTCAGCTCGGTAGCCCAATCGTCTGTTGTCGAGTTGCCGCCGCGAACGCAGTTCGTCCAGTTGCCGCTGTCGCGGTCCTGATTGACCGCGGTCCAGCCGTATCGAATCGTGCCGTTGACGGTCGTCTTTGTGTTCAAGCGGATGTAGAACGCATCCTCACCCAGCACCGTGAACGACATCCGCCGCCCGTCGGTCGACGTGGCCGCGCCCTGGCCGATCAGTTCGATCGGAACCGAGGCGAACGCGTCGTTGATCGGCTTGCGAATCTTGCGGACGTCGATGCCGGCGGGCAGAACTTCGCGGCCTGGTGTGGGTTGATTGGCTGCCATGCGTCAGCTCCAGATTGCGGCCAGGTTGGCTTCGGGAAAAGGTTTAAGCCCAGTTCCCTTCAAAACAACATCGTAAATGTTCCCGTCTGTCGCGAGCTGCGTGTTCCACCCGGTATCGCTGTACTCCAGCGTAAGCACGCATGATGTCTTGTTCGTGCCGTTGGACATCGTTTCCTGCTTCATACTCGCACCCTTCAGGCAGATCGTGCCTGCCGGTTTTCCGAAAAGCGTGCGATCGTTCGTTCTGCCGATGTAAGGGTCCAGGTAGTTCCAGGGGATGTACGGAACGAACGGAAAATTCAATATAATCTGGGATTGGATGCTTGCAGTGAAGAACGGGCCAACCGGAACAATATCGCTGGGCGCTCCTACGTATTGAAGCTGATATCCGTCGATAACAAGAGATCGGTAGGCGTATTCGATGGACTGCTCGCAAAACAGAATCGGGTTCGCCACGTCGATCTGATTCTGCGGCGATGGCGTTTGATAGTCGTAGCGCGGCCGCTCGAATCCTATCTGGACGTGGGCGTAAAGGAAATGACCGGCAACGGTGTTATCCGTCGGGCTGATCGAATCCTTGACGGTGTGCGGCGTGCATGAGAACGAAGCGGCCAGCAAACCCGAATTGGGCTGGAACGGGCAGTCCCAAGGAATCTGAGGGATCGGCCAGCCTGACGAACCCGTGGTCAGACCGAGGGCTTGATTGATGAACGCTTCGCGATCGGTCCAGAGCACCTCGAACGTGGCCGATGCCGACAGCGTTCCGCCCGAGCCTGAGAAGGTCGGCAAGGGATCGAACAAGATGCGGTAAGGGACGCTCGGTTCCGGCATGTCAGTCCACCATGTTCCAGCGAGCTTTCAGCGTATCAAGAGCCTTGATAAGCCGGTCGAACTCTGTTTTCATCTTGGAGGCCGTTAGTTCGTCTTTACGGTTGTCCATCGCAGCGTTAAATAGATTGTCCCGAGCTTGCGCAAGCCCTTGAAAATTAAACGCATTTCGCATGCGATCGGCTCTACCCTGCTCAAATGCCTCTTGCTGCCATCCCATCTTTTCGATCTGGTCTTCAAGCCGAAGTTTTTCTTTTGAGGCTGCCTCAGTCTCAGCGTTCATTCGTTTAATTTGCTCTTGCCTCTCTTTTTTGGCTTGATCTGCTCTTTCTTTCTCGATTTTAGCGAGCTCTTTTACCGCACCCGTGGCTTTGTCGAATTCTTCGGCAAGTACCTTAGCGCGTTCGGCGGGCAAGTCGAACAGGTTGCCGAAAAGTTTGGTTGCCGCTTGATCGCCGCGGGACAGTTGGCCGAATGCCATTTGAGCCGCTTCCATGGGCGACTGGCCAGCCTGAAGCATGCCCGGATTCTTGCGGAATTCCTCACGAAGCTGCTCGAAGATCCGTGCGCCGCCCTGTTCATCGAGAACACGCTTGAACGCCTCGGTGCTGATTCGCTCCTCTTCCCGCATTCCGGCGGTTTTGATCATGCCAGCGGCCGCTTGTGCCCCAAGTTTCTGATCGCTCTGCTGCTGCCCCGCGATCGCCGCGCGAACCATGTTGTCGGCGAACAGCTTCGAGGCCGTCACCGCGTTGTTCATGTTGCGGGCGATCTGCGACGACATCGTTTCCACGCCGATCACACGCTCGCCCAGGGCCTTCCAGCTCGACAGCGAGAACCACCCGCCGTTGCCGCCGGTTGCGTCGCGGCTCATGATCTCCTGAATCTTTTTGTCGGTGTGCTTGATCTGTTCCGACAGGCCCCGGAACCCGCCCGTCAGGCCGGCCACGGAATCGGCGAACTTCTGGTCGTCGTCGCGGCTGTACAAGGCATCGAGGGCGAGGGCTGCGGCACCGACGGCGGCCGTCAGGCCACCGACGACAAGCAGGGCCTTGCCGAAACCGCCAGCGAGCAACGAGGAAAGCATCTCGGCCGATCCGCTGACGCCCGTGATCGAATCGAGCAGGCCGCCAAGCTGGCTTTTCAGGCCGCCCAGAGCGTTCGCGAATCCGCTCGTTTTCGCGCCGATTTCGACGTAAGCGTCAGCGATTTTTCCCATTGGCCGCCTCCCATTCCGCCTTCCGCCGCGCGAATTCCGCCATGTTGTCGGCCCAGCTCTTCTTCGGATCGAGCTTCACGCTTATGGCGTTCGTCGGTGTCTTCGCCGCTGTGCTCTTGCCGCCTGAGTACCAAAACAGGAGTTGGTCGTCGTCCATGTCGCCGATCTGTTCCAGCGTGAAGCGTGTCTGCCGCTGCACCGTGGCGATGATCTCGCCTAGATCGGGGCCTTTCCGGCCTCCGCCTCGTCTTTTGGGTCAGGTGTCGCCGCCTTGGCCTTGGCTGGCTCGTGGCCGTAAGCCGCCATCATGATCGCGATCAGCTCCGAATCGTCTTGCGACTCGCCCGCCAGCCGTTCGATCTCTTCGCCTGTCAAGCCGGGATTGAACGGCTCCAGGGCGATCCGCAAGAATTCGAACCGGGCCTCATAGGAGACGTCAAGCAGAAACGGCAGCGATTCCACACCGATCGGCCAGCTCGTGACATTGTTGGCCTTGAGCGATTCGAGGACGCGGCCATTCGGCTCGGGCTGTTCGTCGAGCCAGTGCTGAAGAGCTGCCTTTTGCCGTAGCTTGAGCTTGCCGACAGAAACGGGCGAACCCGCCAACGTAAGCTGGCGGGTTGCCGGGAACAGTGTCGAGAGCGTGGGGTTGCCTGAACTCATGGCGTCGTGGTGCCTTTTCTCATGCGGATCAGCCTGGCAGCGTGGCGATGGCGTCGGCGTTGCCGAATGTCAGCGAGATCTTGGCCGGCTGATTCGGATCCCAGTTGAACGTGGCCTCGCCGACGACGAAGTTGCCGTAAAACTGTTCGCCCGAGTCGGCGACCAGGTTCATTGTGACAGTGCTTGTCGGCACGGGCCCGTTGCCCGTCAGGGTGTCGACGTTGGATTCGTAGACGATCGTGGCCGATCCGGTCATCCGCTTCATGCCGCGGCGATGCACGATCCAGCCGCTGTTCTTGGACGCGGCCACTTCCGTCATTCCGCCCGAGAGCGTGGCCGACCAGGTTTCGACGGAGAATTCGGTCGAGCCCACGCGGAGCGTGCCGTTGTAGCCGTCGACGTATTGCAAAACAGCCATTGATTCAGTCCTTTGCGCCCGTTCTGACGGCCAGTGTGATCACGCGAGAGAACGCCTTGCCGCCACCCAGCGGCGGGTCGGGCTCGGCACGCGGCAGCCCGGCTTCGGAGACGCGCGACGTGGCCTTGATGGACATGTCGCCGATATCCGCGCGGTGGAAACCTGTCGGAACTATCGCCCGCAGGCCACAGGCCACGAAGACGGCTTCGATCGTCCGTTCGTTGGCGGCATAGACCGTGATCCGCACGTCATGCTCGCCCATCCAGCGATTCGCGCCCATCGGCACCGTGCGGCCGACGTATTCGGCCACGGCATAGGGCAGCGCCAGATTCGACGCCCCTTCGGACGTGTAAAGCGGCACGCCCAGCGGCAGCTCGATGGTGGCTTGCCAGTGCCGATAGACGAGCTGTTGGATGTCGGTCGTCATGCGATCACCGGAATATCGTCCTTCGGATCGGCCTCGACGGCGTAGACGCCATAAGCGTCGGGATAGCTGCCCGCCACGGTCTTCTCTGCGGCCCAGAAGAAGCCCCGGTCGCCCCATTGCGTGCCCCAGGAATTCTGAGTCAGAACCACCCACCCGTATTTCTGTGTCTTCTTCAGGCCAAGCCCGCCGCAGACCGCGTGATTGTGGATGCCCGAGCGGTTCCCCGGCACGCCATCGGAATCCAGCGTGTTGAAGTTGCCGTTGACCGGCACGCTGTAGTTGCTGGGAATCCGCAGATGCGTGGCGACGACCAAATCGCGGTGGCTGTTGATCTCGAAGCCGATTTCGATCCGGAATCGCTTGGCGTCTTCGCGGGCTTGCGTGCCGATCCGGTTCGGGTTGATCGTGCCATGAGGCACCAGTGGCTCTTCGCAGGTTCCCGTATTTTTCAGGAGCTTGAGGGCGTCGGCGATGATGCTGCCGCGATCGATGCCACGGCACAGATCCGCATAAATCAGCCACGGCGAAAGCGGGATGTGCGGCATTCCGCCGAAGAATCGGGCGATTTCCAGAGCAGTCGCAGCGGCGTGACCGTTGCAGGCACCGTAGTTTCCCTGATTCTTGACCTTGATGCCGAAGAAGCTGTTGGAACGCAGGTCGAATTCACGCAGTTCGCTGTCCGGAATGTCCGGCAGCGACCTCATCACGCGAACGGTGCGGACTTCGGGCACGTGGTTGCCGAGCTTGACGATCTGGCCGCCGGGCAGTCCCCAGTCGGGAATCGGTGGGAAGTCGCTCATTTCAGGGACTCCAAAAACCGGGCGGCTAAACTGTTCGGATTGCCACCCGAGATCGGCCCTTTATGACCGTTTCCCCGAATGGATAGAGGGTCAGCCGATATGTTGATCACTTGAGGGCCTCCAGGAGTTCCGCCTCAGTCTCGACCTTCTTCGACGCGATCGGCTTTTTCTCTGCGTCCCACAGAATCAGTAACGGCAATCCTTTCTCGGTAACGAGCGAGCGTAAATTGCGAGTGTCGATGTCCTTTTCGTCGGACCCCAGAAATGTCAGGGTTCCGCCTTTGGACTTGGCCACGTCCCGCACTGCCGCAGAATCTCGCCATGCGTTTCTCGCGGAGTCGTTACGGTCAATCACGATGGTCGCCCACTTCCACGGCTGGGCGACGGGCGTCGGTTCGGGCGTCGGCCCGTCGTTGTCATCCGGAGTCGGATTCGGAGGCGGGAGATTGTCCAGCACCGACACCTTGCCGGACTCGACTCCGACAAGGTAGATCCGCCCGCGATCCGCGAACACAACGGATTTTTCCGCAGTCGGCGGGACCGTCATAGACGGGATGGGCGTCTGGCCGATCAGGGCCAGCGTGAGAATCAGGTTACTCACCACGATAAGCCGCCTTTACCGCTTCTTTCTTGGATTGAAGCACGTACCGAACTTCGGAATCGAGAATCACGGTTGGGCGACCGGCTTTCACATCGGCGGTGATGCGGTCTATCAACCACGGAAGCAAGGCCCGCAGTGCGGCTATCAGGAGCGGTTGAAGCAAACCCCACAGAATCGCGAACGGCAAAGATCACCCCCAATCCCTCTTACCTCGCCCGAAGGCGGCTATCACGGCTTGTTATCCCGGCACCGAGAAAAGATGCCCGCAGATCACGCCAGCACCGAAAGCCAGTGCCAGCGTGATCTTATTGACTGCCCAGACAGACTCGGAAAACGTTGTTTTCCCACGCAGAAAGAAAACAAGATCGACCCCCAGCAGGGCGAAAGCCGCTGTCATGAGAACGATAAAGTTCATCGCTGCGTCGGAGAACGTCACTTGCACTTGCCGCCTTGGCAGGCTGGTGCCGTCACGGATTGCATAGGCTGGACGATTACAACCTTCAATCGCGGATGGAAGATGCCGTAGAACGGGCTTGGTTGAGCCGCCGTAACGATCTGGACGGGTTGAGGCTGTTGGACAGCCACCGGGGCACAAGAGCCGCCAGAGCAGGCGGAGACGGCATAGAAAATGACGGGATTCATTCTGTCAGGCTTTCGTAGATCCAGATCAGGGTGCCGCACACGAAGAATGTCCCCAGTGCGGCGAGGACGGCGAGGATCTTGATTGCGTCGTCCTTCACAGGTCCACCGTGTCGTCGGAAGGCTTGGCGGTCGCCGGGTCGGGCGTCAGGCACGGCAGCTTGGAGATTCGCATCTGCCGCAGCTTTTCCATGCGGAGTTCGTGAGCACGCTCCATTGAGCGGTGAGCCACCCAAATCCCCAGCATAGGCGGGATGATCTGGATGACCGACTGAATGAACGACGTGGGCGGGTCGTTGACGACAGCGACGAGCCACGACGACACGCCGAAGGAAAGAACTCCGAGCCGTTCGACCGGATCTTCGGCGAAGAAGTCAGCGATAGGATCGAAGTCCACCAGGTTCATTCACCAGACTCCAGATAGCGTTTTGCGATCGTCTTGGTCCGCAGGTAGCTGGCCACCAGCGTCAGCAGCGACACGACGATCGCCGCCCCTGGCCCGGTGTACCAGAGATGAGCGGATTCGCCCAGGATCATGACGACGTAGAGAGCCAAACCCGCGAACGAACCTTGCCCGAACCCGGACAGCAGGGCTTTCGTCAGTTCCTGCCAGTTGAGATAGCCGGATATGGGCGGCATAGGCTCAGGCGTAGGATTCGGGGCTGGCGGTGTCGGGTCAGGCATGATTAAGCTCACTCCCCCGCAGGAGGTTCCGGGGTCGGTTCGACGGCCTTAGTGAAAATGTTTTCGACGCCCGACTTGATTTCATCGAGAGCGGCGGCGAAGGCCTCGGTTTCGACGTGGCCGGCTTCGCATTCCGCCTTTAGTGCGTCGATCTTGGCACCGAGTTCCGCAATGGCTTCAGCCACTTGAACCTTTTCGGCCTCGATCGTCGCCTTGATTTCCGCCAGCTTTGCAGCAAGATCAGCCATTTGGCTTTCTCCGAGTTGTTGATTGACCGTCACATGGAAATCGAACACGTTGCCCCCTTAGCTGACGCGGGCCACGTCATTGAGGCTTACGACCGTGCCTTCGCCCCAAAGGGACTCGGCTCTCGACCCGGTTCGCGTGCCCAGAGCGTTCAGCGTTGCGACCTGCTGATTCGTGATGACGCCATCTGTGACGCCAGCGGCAAGCATGTCGGCGATGTCGGACGGGCGGACACCCTCGGCCAGCGACAGGAGGACGTCGAACCGTCGCGTCCAGACTTCCTTCTTCACCGCGTCCGCCAGAGCGGCGACGGCAGCGTGAGACCCGTCCAGAACAAGTGCGACGGTCGCCTTCGGCACGATCAAGGGGAATGTGACACCCTCTTTCGGTGCGTTCAGGGCAGCGGCTTTCTCATAGGCAGTCATCCCGGCATAAGCGGGCAAGTTCAATTCGGCGATCAGTTCGGCGTCGGTCATGGTGTGCCCCACTTGCTTCGCATGTAGTTTTCGACCGCGATAACTTCGGAGTCCGAAAGCTCACGGTCATAAATTGCAAATTCGCAGATGCGGCCGTTCCAGCGGTCAAGCGTGGTAGTTGTTGAGCCGATCACAATCGTTGCATTCACCGAAGCCATAGATGCATTGGTCACGGTGCGGATGTTCGTTGCCCCGTTGACTCTGATCGTAGATGTCGCACCTAAACGTGCCGTAATGCAAATCGGCGTGCCGTCTGACACCGCCGGTCTACTGCCGAAAACCCGCGGAACGCTCGACCCGCCAAAGCCGTTGCCGATCGCATAAGTTTCACCGGCGAACCAGTCCGTAAACGTCGAACCAAGAACGCCAGAAGCCCTGACAGCGGAACCGGGGTTATGACCGAAGTATCCGGCATATGCGTTCGAAGACCAGTTTCGCGACACGACGGAAATGGCGGTAAAAGTTCCAAGAGGGAACGCCGCAGAAACCAAGTGGTCGTCTGACCCGTCAAAAATCACCGCGTTCAGGCCGCACCAAGAAGACGTAGCGTAATTCGGACGCTGCCCTGTGACTCCTTGTGTCACGTTCCGTCCGTTGCCGCTTTTGTCGTCCCATTGGCTCACGTTGTTCGATCCGTCCAGCGTGACCGTCGTCGCGTCGGAAGCGTCAAGCCACAAGGCCAGGCTCTGCACGGCATTTGGCCGCCTTGAAAGATTCGTAAGGACTCGGCGTTGAGTCAGCAGATTCGGCATCAGTTGTTGTCCGCAGCGACACGGAGCGTGTAGTTGGCCAGAGCCACAGGCGTATTCGCCGTCAGGATTTCCAAGGCGTAGAACAGGCTCGTCGATCCCGCCTCGCACTGAAACGGCACGCGGAGATTGTTGTCTTCGGCCCGGCTGATCGTGCTGTTCGTCGTGTCCGCTGGTGTGGACATTGGCCCGAGAACGAACGTGCCGACCTTTTTGGACAAGTCCGCGTAGAGTTCCCGAAACGGTGCGTTGTCGTTCGAGATGGTCGCCGTGGCGTTGTTGTAGATGTGGACGCGATAGCTCGACGGGTTGGACTTGTGATCCGTAACGATCGCCGCCCGCGTGATATAGCCGGTTCCGCCCGCCGTGCGGGTGATGTTCGCAAGCGTGACCAGGCCGGCCGCCGATGTGCTGTTGGCGACCATGTCACCGACTGCGTAGGCCGTCGTGTCATTTGGACGTTGAAACGCACCGGAAGTCAGCGTCAGGTTGCCAGCGACGGGCACCGGGTTCGTTTGCGAGACGTCAGCAGCACTGACTTGCGGCGTGACACGTGGCGAATAGACGCCGGACGTGACCTCATCGGCCGCAATCGCGATCGTAGTATTGGAGGCGTCCTTGATGTTGTAATTGTCAGCCACTTAGAAGCCCCCACAGCTGTACATGCTGTTCCGGTAGTCAGTGAAATCGAGCTTGGGCCAGTAATCGGAGATCGGCGGCGGCTCGGGCGGATCGGGCGTGACGCCCGTGTCGAGAACGATTTCGCGCAGGGCGGGGTTCATTCCAGAATCTCCAGCGTCGTGTTGGCCGACGAGCACTTGGCGAAGGTCGCCTTGCCCACCGGCAGATAGACGGGCGTGTTGGCCGTCACGATCGCCGTTTCGGTCGCGCCGGGATCGGTCGAATCGGCCAGGATAATCTGCACGGCCGGCGTGAACCGGGCCAGCGATTGCCCGGCGTGAATCTCGGTAAATGCGGCGGTGGTGATCGGGACGTTCTTCATGTGGATAGGATCCTTCGCACGTCGGCGGTCTTGTTCGTCAGGCTCAGGCGGATGTGCGGGCGGTTCATGCCCAGTTCCAGGTAGGATCCGTACATCACGCCAGGGCCAATGCGGGCCGTCAGTTGCGCTGGGTTGCGTTCGATGGCGATCGACTGGCTCAGCTGCCCGGTTTGCTTATAAGGACTTTCGCCCGGCTTCGATCGCCGAACGCCGTATCTGAGCTTGCCTTTTTGGAATTTGCCCGTCTTCGCGTTGCGTGTGCGCATGCCCGTTTGAGCGCCATCGACCAGCGTCGTCAGGCGGATCATCTCGCGCTGGACCGTCAGTGCCGCCGCATCGACGCGCCGCATGAATACCTCGCGCTCCATCCGGACGACTTCCATCCAGTTGATTTCGACGCGTTCGAGCCTCATGCCAGCACCTCCCGGCACAGGATGCGCACCACGCGCCCGAAGCCGGCCGAGTCGATTTCCGAATCCACGTCGAACCGCCGGCCATCGACACGCACCTGCCAGCCCGGCCCGAGCCCAAGCCGTGGGCCTTCGATCTGGATGGCGTGCGTCAGGATCAGTCCGTCACGGCCCAGCGTTTCGCCCCGGTCGGGCGACAGCGGCACGGGTTGCGAGCACGACTTGGTGAATACCGCCGGCCCGAAGATGTCGCCGGGAATTGCCCCGCCCGAGCCGCGCGTTTCGTCGGCCTGGTGGATGGTGCAGGACGCTGTCAGGAAGTCGCTATAAGCCATTTCGTCACCCGATCACGTGCATGCCGGGCTTGCGATAGGTCGCCAGCAGGGCCAGCCCGGCGCGTCCGAAGCACGCGAACCGGCCGCCCACGGTGTCGGCCTTGCTGCCGCGTGTGTAGCTGTATTGCCCGGCGAACGATTCGCCCGCCAGCATCGGGTCGCGGTCGAATTCGCGGGCCATGTTCACGACGCCCGTCACGACGGCCTGCTTGATGTCGTCGGGAATCGTCAGATAGCCGCCCGTGTAGGTCACGACGATGTTGCCGGCACATTCCGGGAACCACGGTGCAAAATTGGGGCTTCCTTGCCCCGTGCCACGACGCACACGTCCTGTCTCCGCGTCATGAACGTAATCCGTAATTTCGTAACCGTTCACGTAAATCGAATCGATCGACACGACCGGCGTGCATTGCAGGAAGATTTCCGGCCACGCGCCGCCGTCGTGCTTTTCCACCCGCCCGACCTGAATCGACAGCGGCCGTCGGCAATAGCTTTCCGCCAGTGCCGAGGCCGCGGTGATCAGGCGCGCGGCGTCCGATCGCGTTTGATACGACGTGGGCAGGTCGGTGATTTCGATCAGGTCGGCCACATTCCTGCCCCCGTCCGGTCAATCTCAGATCTTGGCGTAGCTGCCCTTGGCGGCAGCGGCCTGCGTGGTGTCGGCGGTATAGGCCAGCGGGTTCCGCAGAACCAGCTGGGCCAGAATGCCGTCGACCACCGCATTGGCCGTGCCCCGGTCCACGACGGCACGCACATAGCGCACCTTCGGCTTGTAGACCTCGACCACGGCGATCTTGTTCGTGTCGCCATCGGCCAGGTTGGCGGTGGTGATCACGTTGCCCGTCTCGCTGTCGAGCAGGTCGGCGGCGTCGGCCTGATTGCTCAGGCACGCCCCCTGCAGCTTGACGGACGTGACCTGGTTGGCCGTCAGCGCGCCGAACAGGGCGACGAATCGCACACCGTCGGCGTTGGAGACGTCCACCCAGGCGCTGTTCACGTCGGTGGTGCCAGCGGCGACCGCGTTCGAGACGCGGATCGGCTTGACGCTGGTGGCTAACTGATATCCGGTCGGCATGACTCAGGTGTCCTTTCTATCAGGAAGACGCGACCTTCTGGGCGCGGAACTTGTATGGTTCGACCAGGTCGCCGCCGTAACGCAGTTTGGCCACGACTTCCGTCAGATTTTCCTTGGCCCGGGTCTGATCCAGAATCTGAATCGAGATGTTCGAGCGGGTCAGCGACACGTAGCCGCTGAAGTCGCCGAACAGAATCGGGAAGTTGCTTCCCGAGACGGCCGGCATCCACTCGGACCACACCACCGGGAAGCCTTCGAGCGTCGCGCCCGAGGGGCCGACCAGCGAGCCGCCGTTGGGGCTGCCCGGGTTGCCGAAGACGCGGTCGCCGTTGGCTGTCCGCAGGCTGGCGATCGTCTTGCCGGCCTTGGTGCGGCCCATCAAGATCGTCGCCGGTTCGATGTACTGCTCTGGCAACGACCACAGCAGGTTCGAGAGGCCGGTGTCGGTCAGCGTCGAAGACGAGCCGGAATTGACCGAGCTGATCTTGAAGTTGCCGAACGACGTGCTGTCGATGTAGTTCAGCAGCCCGTAAGGGCAGCCGACACCGTCGCCGTTCAGGATGTCGTTGTCCCGGTCGACCGCCGCCGATTTGCTGAGTTCATCTTGGAACCAGCCCATCAGGTCGAACGATGCGTCTTCGAGCAGGTCGTTTTCGATCTGCCCCACCATCATCATGGTGTGCACCTGGATCTTGACCGGGGCGAAGTAGTTATCGCCGTTGGCCATCACGTTGCCTTCGGTGTCGCTGTTCGGGCGGCTGCCCGTCTTCACGCGCCGGAACTTGTTGCTGTACAAGTCGTCGGTGTCGTAGCTGTTGCGATAGAACTGGATCGAGTCGCGCGAGGTGTTGATCTCGCGAACGATCCCGGCCACGCGGGTCGGCGTGGTCAGCCGGCCGACGATTTCGTTGATCACGTCGACAGGGGCCAGAATCGCGCCCCGTTCGTCCGCGCCCGAGTCGATCGCCCGGCGTTCCATGTCCGACAAGCCATTGCGACCGAACCGCAGGGCCTTTTCGGCGGCGGCCCGGTATTCACGCAGTTTGGCGGCATCATATCCGCCGATCGCCTCGAACTTCCGTTCGCCGAACTCACGTTCGAACGAGCTGTAGCGGCGCAGCGTGGAGGCATCGACGATTTCGGTTTCGGTTTGCACCGCACCGATTCGCGTCAGGCCCCGGCTGGACGGGGTGGCCAGCGCCGGGTTGCGTTCGGCACGCGCGGCGGTCGCCTCCATCGCCCGGAATTCGTCGACCGACTGGGCCGTGCGGAAGGCTTCGATCTTCTTGGCCAGGCCGGCCACTTCGGGCGTGATTTTACGAAGCTCGGCCCGTTCGGTGGCCGTGCTTCGGTTGGCGTCGATCTTCTCGACAAGGTCGCGTGCCCGAGCTTGTTTCTCGGTCAGTTCCGCGACCCAGCGGGCGTACTCGCGATTGGGTTCCATTTAACGCCCCTCCTTCAGGGCCGCTTCGATTTCGAGATCTGCGAGCAGGTGATCGGCCACGAGCAAAGCACGCATGGCCGCCATCTCCTCTTCCTCTTCCATCTCCGTGCCCTCGGTGGGCATGGTTTCGTCCGGCGTCGTGTCTGGCGCGGGCTTGCCGCCCTTCTTCCGTTCCTTGGCCATCTCCGTCACCACGCCCTTGATCGCCTCGGCGAAGCGGCCGACGATGGCGTCAATCTCCGCCTCGTCGACGGTGTCTTCGTTCTCAGGCTCTTCCTCAGGCATGGCCGGTTCGGTCGGCTTGGGCTCGTCTTCCGCCGGCATGGGCGGTTCGGCCCGCTTCGTCAGGTTGAACAGGTTTCGCAGCATCGATCGAACTCCAGAGACGCGCGTCGCCGGATTGGCCCCACGCATGCAGATTGCGGCCTCTTCCAGCGTCACGCGCGTCAGCACGCGCGCCCCGTCCCGGCCCCTTGCCAGGTCCAGTTCCGTCGGCTCGTAGCCGTTGGCCTGCCAGTAAGCGGCCAGTTCGTCGGGCCCGAGCTGTTGCTCTTCGTCCACGTAAAAGCCGATGGACATCTGTTTGATGACGCCGCGCCGCATGCCCGCCAGCACGCTAGCGCCGTCGAACATGTCGTCATAGATCTCGCCTTCGACGACCAGCCCCTGATCGGTGATCGTGGCCTTCGTCGGCTTGCCGATCGGCCGGTCCCAGCGATGTTCGTAGGTCAGGAACCCTTCGCTCAGGAAGTGGTCGAGCGTGGCCCCGAACGCGGCCCGGTCGATGATCGATCCGTAGCTGTCGACGTTGAGAAAATTCGAGGCCAGGCCCGTGAACTTGCCCGAGCCGTCAGGCCCGACGGCCCGCACTTCGAAGCGGCAGTCACGGTGTTGAAGTTCTCGCTGGAGCGTCGGCATGTTCGATCCCCGGTGTTGCTCCCGGAACTATCGAACGTGGCCGATTCTTCACCGCATCGCGGTATTCTTGGTGCAGGCGCAGCAGATCGCCCGTGCCGCGAATCCGCTCCTGATGCACCGTGATCGATTCCAGGTTGTCGAAGTCGATCTGGCTGAAGTGGAACAGCCGCAGCTGGTGCCCGTCGATCGTCCAGCGGCCTTGTTCCAGCCTCACCTGGTCCGGCGCATCGATCCGCCACCATGCCGCGTTGATGCCCGGATCACGCAGGATGCGCACACGCTCGACGAAGTCGCCCACGAAGCGCAGCCAGCCCTGTTCGGCGTAGCGTCCGGCCTGCGGTGCCTGTTCAGGCGTGTTGAACGAAATATTGAGCCACCAGTCGACGAATTCGCACGCCTCGGCCCTGTTCGACAAGGCCACGAACCCGGCGTTGTAGTTGCCGAAGAAGGCGAAGTGCTCCTGCTGCAGCCGCTTGCCGTCGCGCGGCACGGGCTTGAGCCGATGCGGCGTCACGATCATGTCGGCCCGTCGCAGCATGACGAACACGTCCCACAGCGGGGCATAGGTGAACATGTCGGCATCGAGGATCAGGCATCGCCCGTGCCGGTTCTGCATGTACTGGGCCAGCATGCAGCGCGGGTATCCGGCCATGATGCCGTCATTCCACAGCCGCTCGCGGTACTCGGGTTTGAAGTCCTGCCACGTGATCACGCGGACATAATCGGGGATGTCCAGCGCCGCGACCTCGCCCGGCTCGCCCATGAGGAACAGGTAATAGGCCAGCTCCGTGTCGCCGTGATGGGCGTGGAACGATTCGATCGACACCCGGCATTGATCCCAGCGCTGGG
>ERZ869929.233-NODE-233-length-37257-cov-32.429386_pt1 | contig 37257 bp, 48 predicted proteins | sample MGYA00579312_ERZ869929 | MGnify/ENA primary metagenome ERZ869929 (study PRJEB32216, sample SAMN09231818) | wastewater metagenome | place: USA: Maryland | collected 2016-08-09 | study: EMG produced TPA metagenomics assembly of the PRJNA472060 data set (Reclaimed... | reverse complement strand
AGAAGTCAGGTCGAAAGGTCCCATCATGGGTCATAAACTGCTCACCTCGAGGTGATTCTCCAATACTCATCGCTTTACACCGTATGTGGTTTCTCGTGATGAATTCTGATACTGTCTTTTTTGTAGGCATCTCATCCTCGTCATCGATGAGGATCTTCTTTTTGGATAAAAGCATTCAAAAGTCGGCTTTGATGAGCTTATTCGTTGTCAGCATGACTGATATATCGAACATATGTGCGGACGACTTACGCTTGTCTGCACAGTAATAGAGCATGAATCTCTTCTTACGGTATACGATATTGTGAATGAATTTTATCTTTGCCCAAAATGTCTTTCAAGACTCGCGGAACATGTCAAATAAACAGTTGTCAGGACTCATCATATCATCGCACATGAGGTAGTGGAATGGTGCGAGGGGATGTCTCAGGGAGGACCTGAAGTAATACACTCAGAACGAAATAAGATCCCTCTCGCACAAGGCGAGACGGGTTTCTTTTTTCGAGAGGAGGGCACTAATCATTTTCTCATTCGTCATTGGAAGAAGGATAGTCAGATAAATCGGAAGGAGTGGTTATGATCTCTTCGGCGATTTCTTTGACAGCCTTTGATCTTCAGGCAAGGATTTGTTCAATTGAATCTCGAGCCTCATCAGAGAGTTCGAGAGTGATTTTCTTTTCATCGGGAAGATCTCCAGTGATGCGGTAGAAAAGTTCGATAGCGCGCATTTTTGGTGACTTCTCCTCATTCTGATTCATGACTGCTAGATGCTGGAGTTTCGCATTATCTGTGGACCATCATGCAATCTCCAATGTATCCTTGATTCTGCTTTTAATGCTAGGATTGGCTAGCAAGTCAGCTGCAGAACTTCTGGCCGCATGATATGATGAATCCGGATAGGCATTTAAGTATGAGAGAGTGGCGTTTCACATGCAATTCCTTGGCTCATATTTGCTTAACTGTTCACTGAATGTGTCATACAAGTAGCCTTGTTCCACCCCGCAATAGACTCGCACAAATTTCTCCTGCTGAAGAGTGAGTCATGTCTTTGGGTCCTTTTTATTCCCATGAGCTCAAACTTTCTTTTTTGGGTCTGCCTTCTTTGCAGGCTTTTTACGGACCACCTTTTTTTGTGGTTTCTTCTCCGCCAAGTTCTTTTTTTCATCTGCCTTTTTGGTTTTTATTTTCGGTTTTGATTTCGATGGAGTTACTACTCCAGATGCTTTCTTGATAGGCATAAAAAAGCCCTTGAGGGCGGTTAAAAATTATTGGGTGATGTCCATGATGTTTGCTGTACTCAGTAGCTGTAATGCTGCAGAAAAGCACATTTCCGGTAATCACATCATGGATGTCCTTCAACTATCCGATGTAAAGAAATATGGGAGATAAAGATGATTCTCTTCTGTCATCGCGAGTTTCTGCTCAGATCACATGAATTGTACTCTAATCTCCTTTCACTCCTGGAGAGCGCGCAATGCAAGCTCTATGTGTATTGGATCTATTTTGCTCATAAAAAAAGCCATTACTGGCGGTTATAAAATCAGAAACTATAGCAGGTGTCTATGCTCGAGGAAGAGATTTATAATCCTTCATGAAAGGATAACGAGCTCATCTTTTGTGAGGTTCTCGAGATCTTCCCTGGAATGAATATGTTTTACTCATACCATTTCTCAGATCTCCAGTCTTGCATCCATGATCAAAAAAGACTGTTTATTATTCAGGAGTCTAATTGGGTCATCCTTTCCGATCCCTTTCAATGGCCTCATATCTTTGACGGTAGAGAGAAATCTGTCAAAGTATTCCCTAGCACTCTTACAGGCCTCAGGTGTGAATTTGCATCCTTTCACATCAGAATTAAAGTGTATATCTCTCATGTACAAAAAGAGATCTACGACACGTGATTTTTCAATGAGTTCCATAGGGGTAAGATTATTTTTTATAAACGATCCAAAGTGTGTTTTTCGATGTGCGATTTCCGAAGAGTGGATCCACACCAAATATTTCGATGATTTCTTGCACGTTCACCTGGTATTCATTCCACTTGAATATGAGGGTTCAAGTAGGCTTGAGAACTCTCCGGGCTTCATCAAAGCCTTTCTTGAGTTCCTCTCTCCAATCGGGTCAAAGCCTTCAATATTTCTGACCAAGCCATGATTTCTCACCGGCGCGCACAAGGTGCGGTGGATCAAACACGATGAGGTCGAAGGTATTGTCATCGAAAGGAATATCCCTGAAGTCGGCCACGATGTCCGGCTTTACCTTCAGATTCCTTCCATCACATGCCTTTCACTCGAACTCGCGCTTGTCTATGAAGGTACAAAGAGGGTTCTCTTTGTCCCACCAAAACATCCGTCCACCGCAACACATGTCGAGTATTCGCATTTTTTGTATAGTTATTTAGTAGGTGGTTTAGGGAGTGGCATCCAGTGAGTAATATCATCTGATATCTTCCAGTTTGTCTCTTCATACTCATTGAACTCGTACCATCATGCAGGGTCGAAATATGTATCCTTTTCTTCATCGTATTCATGGAAGTCTTCGAACACTCATTCAGAGGTGTCAGATTCTTGTTCTTTTGTCCCGATATAGTAACATCGCACTATTCGGTAGTTTCAGAGGCTATTCACAAAATGTCATAGCACTGCTACTCAATGTTTTTTTGGAAGAGTTTCTGGAGTAACCTCAATCCACCCAGATTCATCATTTGGGATAGTTTTAGAAAACTCATTGAATCATTCCCGGTCAATAAGGAGTAATCATCAAATGTATTGATGTGTCATGAGTCAAATGACTGTGCCCACGTCAGTTCATATCTTCACATGTCAGTTATGTCAGACTTTCTCAGCACTTATAAGGTTTTGAAGTGGTGCAATGGTTACTTTATCGGGGTTTTCTGTGACATATTTTGCAAGATCAGCATAGAAATTTTTGGACATAGATGGTAAAATTATCAAATAAGCTTCTGAACTCCCTCCTTCACTCTTTGCATGATCCAGTTACTCCGGAGGTTCTCGTATATCTCATCGAGGAGTTCTCCATTCCATTGGTGCTCTCGGAGAGCTTCTTTGTATTCTTCATCGAGAATGTCTTGTGTTTGGGTGTTCATAGGTTTTTTTAAAGTTCTTTGATAGATAAAACTACATAATTTTCTTTGAGTCATTCAGGCCAATTGAGTACATGGGTAATTTCCCATTCTCTATGATCCCGATTAAAAGTATCGGTGATTGTCCCATGAGAAGCAATGACCAGAAATTTTATGACATCTCATTTCTGGAAGTCTCGATCATTCAGTCGGACCTCACAAGTTTTTTCACCTTCAACAATCTTGTCAAAGTAGACTTTCTCAATCTTGAGTTCATGTTCCATATAAAAAATACCCTTTCGGGTTGGTTAATATTATTTCTGGGACTTCAACAGAGAATCATACATTTTGTCCTGGAGCTTCTTTCATTTTTCGAGCTCATCGGAAACTTCCTGGAGTGATTTTTCATAGGCTTCTCGTGCTCTTATTGCTTGCTGTTTCTTATGGTCCAAAATTTCCATGTGCTCGAATGTCTCTTGGAATTCACCGTGAGATTTCTTTAATGTGTAAGCTTCTATTGTTTTTCAGTCAGGTCTAAGGATCTTATATCCTGGGATCTTATAGACTATCTTTGTGTCGTTATCATATCTCCATAGAATGGAAGCTTTTTCAAATTTCACTTCAGTCAGGTCATCTGTATACGTGGACTGATATGCCAATCAAATGACTATGCCTTCGACTGGCTTTTCCTTCTTATCGCTTGGTCAGTATTTATAGGATGGATGCCTCTTGGTTGCATGATCAAGAGTTTCTGTAACAAAAACTTTATCTAGAAGATGAAAATCTCAGACTTTTACTTTTCTATAATCTTGCAATGTATCGACATACACTGCCTTCTCAATTATTTTTGTGAAAAAGTTCATATGAGTATAAAAAAAGACCACAGTTTGTGGTCTTGGAAGTATTGAATTAAAATAGACTAGGAGGCTTTGGCGGTTCTCTATAACATCTGACATTATCTTCCTACATGAATGTAATGAAGTTCAAATTCACCCGATACAATTGTGCAAATTTCTCTATTTATATTATCGATATTTGCATATATTTTTATTTCTTTCCGATCCTGTATGTAATCAATTCTGGAAATTTGAAATCCATCAAGTGTATCACCAACTGAAAGATCGTGATTAGGTGTTTTTATTCTTTGAAGAACTTGCATATGAAAATATTTAAAAATAGAGATTTTATTATATATAAATTATCATTTTCTACAAGATAAATCTCTTATCACCGGGAGAAGAGTTTTGTAGGATCTGTAAAAAATCTCTGTGGAGATTGATTCTGCACTCCCAAAAGAAGTTCTTCAGTAGATTATTTCAATATATCTATCTTCTTTAAGTTCTTCAAAAATCTCTGTAGATCTTACTTTTCCATTATCATTGAGATTGAATTGCAAGGTAATATCCCATCCCATGACTCTCTCCAGATAATCCAAAAGTCATGCGAGGTCTTTGTCAGTGATGTTGTGGCGTTTGCTGTATGGTATGTAAGGCGTTTCCATGTGTTATTTAGGTGAAGTAATTAAAGGATCATAACAGCGGATTATTGTCAAAACATCCTCTTTTGATCGTGGGAACCAAGGTTGATACCATGATGACAATCTCCAATGTGGTCATAGCTTTTCTAACTGTCCTTCTACATCGCAAGGGTGCCATGAAAGCGCCTGAAAATCATAACTGTATGTGACTCATTCCCATACATCGGCCTTGAATCACATCTCGATGAGTTCGTCATGAGTTGGCATATAAATGCAGCTGTGTATTTCTTCTGGACCTCATGGAGAATCAACTATTGCGTTTCAACAATTCGGACAGTTGTAGTTGGACATGATAGGGATTATTATTTGATAATGGAGCGGTAGATGGGGTTCGAACCCACATAATAGACCTTTGAAGAGTCCTCAGAATGCCTTTCCTGTCACTACCGCAAAAAACTCCATGTGGAGTTTCAATTTTAAAATTTATGCCCTTCTGGAGATAAATTTGTACTTTTTCTTGTAGATCTTCCCGGAGTCTACAAATGGAGTCAGATTGCCTGGATACTTGTAATCGATATGATTTGCTACATCAGTGATGGAGTCAAATGATCATACAATCTGAAATCACATCTCTTCAGATCCTTCGAAGAGATCAATGACCTTTTTAAGTCATCCTCAGGTTGTTCAATCTATCATTTTTCATCGTCTCCTTCTCGGTTTTTCCGCAGGGACCTCTTGGTTGGTAATATCCCCCCCCCCTCAGGAATTGACTCTTGGAGTGCATCCTTGAAACCATCATCGAAGTCATCGAGGAATTCATTACTCTTCTTGTCTGGAGCAAGTCCATGGATAGGAACTCTTCATGTTGTCTCAATAGGTACTACTTTGTCTGCAGTAGTTTTTTCTGGCATCTTGTCTTCTAAATTCTGGAGGAATTCAGGTGTGTCTCCTTCAGCTAGATACTTCAGGAATTTTATGACATCCTGGACTGATCATTCAATTTCGATTTTCATAGGGAGTAAATTATAGAATAGTGATTATTTTTTGAAGGTGAGTTTTGGATTTTTCAGCTTGTGTTTCTTTGCAGTTGCAAGTCCTTCTTTTGTATCAGCAATTTGCAGTGTAACTTCCTTTGCGGAAAATGAAGGTTTCTTTTTCCATTCGATACGATCATTGTGACGTTTCATAGCTGAAAGCATGTGTTTTCTTTCAATAGCGTTCTTTTTATTGTTCTCACGATAGAAATGAAGGTTGAATACTCAAAGCCTTCATTTTGAGTGTTTTTTCGTGAAAAGAGAGCTATATGTTCTCGGGGATGTAAGTTCTGGTATATTTGGATTCATAAATTTAGGATTTATCGTAAATAATAACTTCAACCATGAGCTCACCTGTTGTGCTCATTTCTCCAAGGTATGGATGGAGATCCACGAGAATAAAAATGTTGTCATCATAGAGTATCTCTGATTCAACAAGCATATCATTGATGGACTCCATCTTATTCGAGGCATCGAATGGATGCCTCGTGGCAGGATGGAAGATATAGTCTATAGCAAGTGGACCCTTGAGTTTTCGGAACTCAGGAAACATGTCCTGAAGCTCAGCAGCATGACCGCGTTCCCAGGATTGGTAGAGATCTGAAGGGGCAATCCACATTTTGGGTCTTCCTCTTTTTGTGAGTTTTTTGTAATCAACCCTGATTTCGTGCTCATTCTTCTTACTCGGTATCGTACCGGTGATCTCGAACCGTAGGAGCTCTTTCATGGGTGTATGATGCTAAAAAGGTATATCGTCTATGCTGATTTCGTCCTTGGCTTTGACCTTCTTCTTTTGAGCTGCTCGCTTTTCCTTCTCGGCTTTCTGATGGTCATCTTCTGGAAAGTCTTCAGTACCTCATCTAGTTTCTTCAGGTCTTCCTTGTGGCGACCCGAGAAGTATTACATTGTCTGCAACAATTTCAGTTTTGTACCTTTTGACACCATTGGCATCATCCCATGTCCGGGTTTTCAGGTATCCTTCCAGAAAGACTTTTTTCCCCTTCGTGGTGTATTGTTCCATGATATCAGCCAGTCCGCGCCATGCGACACAGCTATGGAATTCGACTTCTTCCTGGAGCACTCCGGCAGCATCTTTCCATTTGCGATTTGTTGCAATTGAGAACGTGGCCACCTTTTGGCCATTTGGGGTTTCTCGGACCTCTGGATCTGCAGTGAGATTCCCGATGATTTGAGCTTTATTGAGAGAATTAGACATATTGAAAATGATAGATTATGTATGACATGCACAGGAAAGTATTTCCGAGCATTCAAAGTAAAAATAAAAGGAGTATCGGGAGGTCAGTCTTTATATCCACTCGAGACTGTAGTAAGTCGCGGACCTGGTTCAAAAAGACAAAAATATAGAAGATATCAACTAGCAATCATGCGATTGCAGCAACAAGAAAAATTGTCATAAGGGAAAGTTAAAGGATCTGAACAAAGTTCTTTCTTCTCCGCTTGTTGATAGCGGTTTGAATGCGCTGTCTATGTCAGAAAAGAAATTTTAAAAAGGACATATCCTGGTATGACATATCCTTGATCACTACCCCCCCCCCCGCTTTGTTTTGCGAATCAGAGGAGCTGCAGGTATTCGAAGAAATCCATGAGAAAGAAATTATGGGGTAATAAACTTGATCCATTCCTTGATTCTTCGTTTGAGAAGTCAGTTTTCGTAAATGGACCCCGGATTGATGTACCTTTTCCAAAGCACCTCGAGCTCTCACATGTTTCGTTTCTTGAGAGCCTCGATCATCTCTGGTCGATTGGTACCGAGGTTGTAGAAGAATGAAGAGAGGGCAATCCTCTCATTCCAGGAGTATGCAAGTCGATTCTTATAGATGAATTCCATGTTCTGCAGAACCTTCGTATATGCTCGTTTTTTTGCCTCTTCCCTGGTGATTGTCTCTCATGGACCATTTGCGTAGGTTCAAAATCCAATGGACCATCTCCCAGATCACTTAGGATCTTCATAGGAAGTGGCACTGAATCATTCCATACCTGGTTGTGAGATAAAATCCAAGGCATCATCAATACTGGTGTACCAGTTACGCTGAAGAAGAATCTTCAGAGAGTATTGGTCATTCCATTCCGATCACGCGCCAAGCATCTCATCGTGAGTGATGTTGTACCCATCTCTCCAGAGTTCGAAGTGAAGGTGCACATTCTCCGCGATTCATGATTTATCAGTGAATCAGATCTGAGTACCGGCGAGGATCCTTTCTCACACCTTGTGAGGAGATTCTGTATGTCAGAAGACAAACATGTAGGATCCTTGCTCGAGTACGATGTAATTACCAATGCGTTTATCGACTCATACAGCCTTAACGGTATAAGACTTTTTCCACTCTGGAGCAGAAACAGTGAAGGATTTGCCACGCTCACAGGCCACATCAGTCGCGTAAACGTGACCTCTTTTTTGTGTGATATGAGAACCCTCATGCTGAACAATCCTACAGTGGTCAAGTCAGAGAATTGTTAAAATCCTCTCCGGGCTGCGAATCTCCTTTTCTGTTCCTTTTGTGCCATGACCTCCATCCTGAGTGACGTGCGAACCTGTCAAAATTTGCTGTCGATTCTCAACAGCTGAGTCCATTCAGACTCTCTGAGTTTCGCGAGCTTCGAGTACTTCACCTCAATTTGAGGATGTTGCCGAAGAAGCGATGTGAACAGATCATATGCTTTGCTCATAGGTGGAATTTATTGAGTTAGAGATGTTGGAATTGATGCGTTCGGGAACCGGCGCTATGTCGCCGGTGTACGTTCAAAGATTTGTATTGAGATCCTCAAGGAGATATTCCTGGAGACACTGGGACTCCCATTTTTGGGATGAGAGTGATTTTTGTCTTTCTGTGGATCCAGTAGCATAAATGCTTGAATCTATTTCACAGCGTTCGCGGACTTCCTTGTTTTTCTGGTCACGGTCAGCCTGCATCTCTTCGAGAGAAGGGACACGGTTGATGATGGCATAGGCTGAATATCATCCGTATGCGAGAACGATGAGCGTAAAAATAGCTCAGATAATGTAATTGTATTTCATAAGAAATTATTAGTTGTAAAGATGTGTTTTGATATAAAAAAAGAGGCCTATTCAGCCTCAGAGAATGTGTGATACTTTGTACTTTCCTCTCTCCGGTCCGGTCCATCAAGAACAAACACATGGCAGTCATGCAGAATGCGTGATGCGATTCTTCATTCTCTACCCTTGAGCTCATCGATGGTCAGATTCGTTGTGAAGATAGTTTTTTTATTCCTATCTCAGAAAGGTTTACTTCTCTCATCAAGCCAATAAAGCGTTTTTTCGATATAGGCTGGTGAGAGATCCGCGACTCAGTAATCATCGTAAATGACATACTCGAACCGAGACAATGCCTCGAGGGGATGTGTCCTTACGTTGTAGTCTGATTTATTGAGCTCTGCAGGCATGAGTGATGCCCGCTGTGATGCTATGTGCTGTTTCATGGTTGCTTCTGGCATAAAATATGCATCAGGAAACAAACTTCTGGCCAGCGTGGTTTTTCAGGTACCAACTCATCAGATGATGAGGATTTTCGAGAATGTATTGAAGCCTTTTATCGTTTCCACGATTCGGCCATTGTATTTATCTATCTTCATTGTTTTGAAGGTAAGGAGTAATCTTTCTTCCCTGGAGTGAGTGCATTCGCCGGTGTGTTGTTCTGCTTTGGCGGTGTAAGGTCTACTTCATCAAGCCACCGTTTCTGGTTGATCCAGACGACAGGTGCAGGAATGTACCGGATTTCAGTTTTATTGATTTCCCAATACTTTTTATAGAGCTCCATCCCGGCGATTGCGGCAAGTGATTCATCGATGGATAAGGACAGAAACTTTTTTTCGGTATCTGTCTTTTTTATTTTTTTAGGGCAAATATTCCAGAAAGTTTCAAAATGAACATATATATCTTTAGATATATCTTTCTTTTCTTTTCTTTTCTTTTCTTTGCCATTAGGGGGGCTATTAGCCTCCCTATTTTTCCATCTTTTATCGGCACCTGCTTTACCAGCATCCTGAAGGGATTTCTTGTATTCTTTATGCTCATTCATTTTTGGAGAAAAAATAAGTCCTTGTTCTTCTACAAAAAGGTCAATTTGCACTAGGAAATCCAATATGTCCTTCAATTGGCTAATGGGGATGTTATAGCCTAGCGATAGCCCCCCTATAAGCCCCCTATTTATAGTACCATCAGAGTTCTCTGCCATGGTCTCGAGAATCATCCAAAATACCCCATATCACTCTGCTCCAAATCGAGCTCTGAGTTCAAGTATCTTGTCGTCATTTCGCGCACCATAGTAGTGAGGAAAGTAGAAAGATTCCTTATGATTTTTTTGAGTCATAATATGGAGTTAAGAGGTTATGATCATACGGGAGCATCATCCAGATGGATATCTCCGAAATACTTCTATCGTCTTTCATCTCATCCTTCCAGGATGATGACAATTTTTGGAGTGTGGTTTTATGTGGTTTCGATTGAGTTGCTGCGATGCGATTAAGTCTATCACGTGTCTGAATCACCGCAGTGGTGGTTTCGACATTGAGTAAGTAGGCATATCTTTTCGCAAGCCTCTCTACTAATTCCGGAGAACTCAAAATCGCATGAAGGACTCTGTAAATATTTGTGGGCATAAGATTGGGTGTGTCGAAATAAAAAATGCCCTCACATTTGACCAATATGAGGGCTACAAAACTGAGGTTAAAGCTTTAAGTAGTGGTTCAAGCTATGCAGAAGATCTTTATTCTGTTCATGCATTGGCTTTTTTGATTCGCTTCAGTGAAGCCAATCAAGATATCATCGATCACATCTTGAAATTTCTTCCAAGGATCTTCATTGATACTTTCAAAATTTCAAAGTCTTGATAAGTATTGGGAGTGTCGAAAGCTCGAGCATTCTTTCAATTGGATCTTGACCAGGATGAAGCTTCTTCAGGCGATCCTCTAGAAACTCATAGAACCATTTAAGGACTATGGTATCATAGAGAGCAGAGTGTGCAAATCAGCTTGTGAGCTCTCATTCATGGAGGTCATCAAGTTTGTAGAAGTATCGCAAATACTGAAGGGAGAATGATTCAATTCATGAATCATCCAGGATGTGTTTTGCAACTTTAAGTGTGTCAATTGACCTCTCAACTACCACTCCATCATTTGCGAGGACTGCAACATCATAGGGAGCATTGTGAGCAACAAGAATATGACCGAGGTCAAGTCTTCTCTTCAATGCATCATATCAATCGGAGTCTTTGAATAGAGGCAATCATTCAACCATTCTTGGAGTAATGTGATGAGTCGCGATTGCCCCGATTTCCATCTCTCCAGATGGTTTTACAGTCCACTCACATCTCAGATAATCTTTCGAGTCATCTGTGAGTGGTTTGCCGATTATGGCCATCTGAACGACACGTGCTTTGGTCGTATCTGCAGATGTTGTCTCGGTATCGAGAAAAAAGAGCTGTTGATTCATAGGGATGAAATTGGGTTATTGAGTAGGAAATTTTTTGAGCATGATTCATTTGTGAGATGCGAGTATTCAATGTTGAAATAGTTCTATCTCTTTATTTCAGAGAGCGGCTTCTACATCTTTCCATGCCGCGTTGAGCTCTTCAATATTTGTAGTTGCCTTTATTTGTGTAATAAAAGCTTCAAATTTCAGAGCTTTAGGATCCTTTTCCACAGGAGTTACGATCTCTTCAGGGATGAGAGGATCATCATCCTCACTAGAAACAGACTCTTCTTGAGAGACTTCTTCTTTCTCTTCAACTTCCTCTTGAGATTCTTCAGGTGTTTCAGGAATGATCTCTTTTTTTGGAGAAGCTTTCTTTGGTGCAGGCTTTGTTTCTTCTTTATCTTCCTGCTTTTTTGGAGGTTGTGAAAGTTGAGTTTTGATTGCATCTTTCCTTTCGGCAAGATCAGCAAGATATATCTTTCCAAGAAAATCTTTTTGAGGGAGAATTCGATTATTCCATAGATCAGCTAAATCATCAATGAACTTTATGTTCTCCATTTCATCACTGAAACTAGAATAAAGATCATCTTTCTCCCTTTGCTCTTTGGCCAGCTTTTCCTTCTCTTCATTCTCTTTTCTCTCCTTCAGTTCTTTTTCAAACTGTACAGGATCAATTCATGATTCAGACCATTCTTTGAGTTTTTTACCGGTCTCTTCAGAGAGAATCTCTTCCTGCTTCAGTTTGAAGAGTGAAGTACGATCCTTTGAAGGATAGGCGTAAAGATTCTCATTGAGGGAGAATGCAACCGTCATTTCATACTCATAGCCATCACGGATTTCATCATCCAGTCAGAGTTTTGTTACCTTGGATTTTCCGTTCTCGTTGGTCATTTCATACTTTGTTTTCTTTCGAATTGTAGTAATGATATGAGCAGGTGAATTTAGAATGACATCAATAAAGTCTTGATAGATTGGAGTTACTTTTGCCCAATCCTTGAAGGTTCCTCAGAGCTTTTCTTGATACTCCAGGAGTCATCATTTTCATCTCCAGACATGAGTCAGAGAATCCACTATGATAACCTCCATTCAGGCCTCTTCACATTCGTGAATGGCAGCAGTGTATCTTTCAGCAGTGTATGGGGCATTGAGCTGGAAGACATTGTATTCTCATAAATGAGAGTAAAGATCTCCAGATCAATTTTCGGTATCGATGAGCGCGATTTTGGACCAGTCTCAAGTTAATCAATAGGCCAAGAGAAGTGATCACATCGTTTTTCAGTGGCCACTTGGGGCAGATACTGATATTCTGAGTTTTGCGTTCTGTCGTTGGGCTTTTCTAAGTGCCATAATGTAGATAAATTATCGAGATGTAAAAAGATTCACTTTCATCTCCGGATGTGATGGACAAAATAAAATCCCATATACATATGGGACCGTTGTATACACCATAGATAGTGCAACCGGTACAAGAAGTGCTTCCATAATTATCGATCTTTAGGAAATGAAAGTATTGCTTCTCTAGTGAGTCTATCCCATTCAGGCATACAGATCGAAGTGATCATTTTATTGTACGTCATTCCTTGAGTATGGAACTGGTCACATCGTGAAGCTATGTATCCGTTATATCCTGCCTGTACCAAGATTGGTGTAGCAAGGATGATTAGAGAAACAATTTTGATTATTTGTGGCATGTGTATTTGTATTAAAAAATAAAAGAGCAATATGTTAATAGATATTTTCTTGCTCTAATACTGGTTTCCGATAAAATTAAATCGGTTATGATTTCTATCGGCAATGATCCCCTTAAAGAAGGGGATTTTTGTTTTTGTGTTCGCTTTTGAAGTATCCATATGTTCCACTGTGTATTCAACAAAATAATCCCACATTATTGCACCGGGTGCCCCAAAAAGGCTTATGATTTCTCCTATATATCACCGTATGGTGTTTGAATTGGAGCAATAAGATTTACGCAATCCGCGCTTGGCGAGATCGTGAGATGAGAATGTTAAAGGGCGTACAGTGTTCAACTGTACGCCCTTTAGGGGTTGGTATATATAAATGGCTGGGGTACAAGGATTCGAACCTTGGATGGTAGATTCAGAGTCTACTGCCTTACCGCTTGGCGATACCCCAATGTTATTGGATGAGAATGTATGCGGAATGAATCGCTTTGTACATGTAGTACGGATTCAGAGTCCGATGCCTTCCCTTTTGGTTCGAAGCGGTCCATTAGCCATTTATATAGTCTTGGAGGACCAGTTGATATACATAGTATAGCAGATAATTTTCTGGAAATCAAATAATTTTGCATTTTTAGGGGTTGCTATTTATTAAAATATTGATATAGTAATACTTGCCTTTTGAAGTTTTCCATTTTAAATTATAACATTAATTGTTAATAGAACGTTAATGTTTAACACATTTTTTTAATATGGAAAACATTTTTGATGACTTTGCTTTGTGGCTCCAAATGAGGGGCTGCAGAGAAGAAACGATAGAATTTTATTTAGACTACCTGAAAAACTTCTTCAAGTATTCAGGTTCGGATATCTACGCTTTTTGAAGTGCGGAGCTATTCGAGAAAGCCTATATTAAAATTTTTAAGAGAGATGTTTCTACGAATACCAAGAAGAAATATCTGATCACCGCGAGAATCTTTTCCGACTTTCTCATCAAGAAAGGTATGATACAGGTGAACTATGCCAGAGAAACGAAAGCGCCGCGAGTCCAAACGCAACTTCCTTTTGCACTGACACGTTCTGATATCACGAGCCTCTACAATGCCATTGAGCGGCGATGGTCGGGAAGCCTTGGAAAAAGAAACCGACTTATATTCGAAACTTTCATATATACCTGACTCAGAAGATCTGAGCTCTCGAATTTAAAAAGAGAGAATGTCTTTGAGGACCGGATAATCGTGAAGAACTGAAAATGATGAAAAGATAGGGTTGTATATATACCAAAACATTTTTCCGCAAAGCTCCTTCAGTACATGGAGGAAACCAAACATGATTATCTGTTCTACACTGAGAGAGGAAACAAAATAAAAGACCGTACATACCATACGATCTTTTCACACCTCAGGTGAGACACTGGTATCACCGTATACCCCCATGCGCTCCGACATACATATGCATCAAACTGTGTAGTAGATGGTATTGATATTTATACGATTCAGCAACAGCTCGGGCATACTGATATCAAGACGACATCGATGTACCTGTATTTGAATAATGAGCAGAGGTTTCAGAATATGCAGAAACTCACTTAGAGAAAATCTCTTCAGATAACTGCAGATACCTGGAATCTAGAAAGAGACATAGTTGATACATTTGTGGATCTCTTCACTGCCCTGGTGAACATAATGGCAACCTCTTTATCGGTTGCTATTTTGTTTCCATCCTTCTCATTCCAAATTGATACTATCCCCTTTCCTCGGAGGATATTCTCCTCGAAGAGTGAGGCCCAAAATTTTCGAGATCTTCCTCATAGAATATTTGCCGCGCGAGCTACCATTATCCTGATCTCTTCTTCTGTAGCTGTATCGGTTGCGCGCTGTCCATTCCAAATATTTTTTGCAAGCGATTTCTCATTGTAGATCTTTGCCCTGGAGTTCTTCAGATCTCTCATTTTTTCTGCATCACTTGGGTCCAGGATAATGTAGCTCGAATAAAGTGCCTCGAGCGTATTTTCTGGATGAAAGAAGTGTCATTTATTCCCCCAATTCTCAGTCCAGGAATTGCGTGCAATAGCATTGGCCGAATCGTAGCCGGTGATGCAATAGGCGTGCCCACTGAATTTTATGCCCTTTTCGAAAATAGCAGTCTTTTTGATTGCTTTCCAATTTCCTTTCCCTGATCATGTGTATATGAGCCGGTTTTTAGAAATTGCTTTTGCGATAGTCTCGAGTCAGAGATCTCACGGACCAGCGAGTTTGACATATCCCGAGATGAGTCAGAGATCCAATGCAAGCTGAAGTGCTCATTGAAGGGACCATCCGCCATTATCAGATGCACCACGCTCTTTGGCTTTTTCCCAGATCTCCCATGGATCAAAGGGTTGTTTATATGTGGATCCATTTTCTATCGCATCGAGATAGGTAGATTCGAATGTAGCTCATGAAAGCCCAAAAACAGTACAAGCTCCCACGTTTCCTTGATTCAGGATGGGAGTATTTGCATGGAGGAGAGATTCTGGATAATCGGATGAACTGAGAAGCCCGAGATCTTCGGCCGTGATATCACGACTATCAGGTACATCTACACATCCTTGGTAGTCATCAAGTATTATTTCAGTCATGGTATATTAATTGGTTATAGAATATTTTGACGGTAGTAGTAGGGAAAGTTCAGTACGTTTTCTCAGAAGGTCTCCGGCTAGATCATCAAGCCTGTCTCTATGTCTGAGTATTTCCTCAACAGATCATTCAACACACTGCCTGAGTAGCATATTGTATTCGGTTTGTAGATCCACAACCTCGAGTGAAAGTCTGAGAATCATACTATTTGGTCGTGTTACATGGTATGGTGTCTCTATGTACATAGTGCGTATAGATAGGAGCCTGTCCTGGTTCAAGTTGGTCAAGTGCCTCTTTCCTGACAATCTCCATTTAGGCGCTCAGTTCTTGTGGCTTTCATTTGGGCTTCGAGGTGGTGTGGAGTGTGCCCATTTGCCTCGTGCTCTTCTTTATCAAAGTGATTCATATGTGTGATAGTTAAAGAATTTTGAACCCTTCCACCGGATCGAGTAATATGCAAGATTTGAAATAAAGACTTTTGTGAGACATTCCCACTTTCCGATTTCTTTCCGGTGATACCTTGCATAGATATCGTGACCCATAGCAACCCAGAAGTTCTCATCGCATTCTTTTCGCCGGTTTTCATCTCCACCAATCCAATACCCAAAATCATGATAGTCTGGAATGGCTTCATCAAAGTCAGCAAGAATGCTTCCAATAAGCCATTTCACTATCCATGATTGGGATGCGCCTCAGAATCCATTGAGAATGCCAGCACTGCGAAGATAGCTAACTTCTTCATGGGTGAGCTCGTTGAATTTTTTCTTGCGAATCTGAGAGATAAAAAAGACCATATTCCAATAGAGTGAAAAGCTAAACCGCTCACCAAGCTGTGCCATTGTAAAAATTCAAAACCTTGGTAGTAGTGTTGTAGATGACAGAGCCTTCTTCAACTCACGCCAAAGCATCTCTTTGAGTTGTAGTCATTCGAGGAGGAAGAAAAGTGGTTGTTACTTCAGCCTTTCAGTACACTTTTATGTCGGTTACTTCGCTTTGCATAGCTATACAGTAATTATAGAATTAGATTGTAGGATTGACCTCTTTTGGCTCATCTCCACGGAGAGTGCTGTGTGTGCATCAATGTGCTTTACATAGGTTTTCCCTTTTATTCTTGATAGTTTTCCTTGTTGAGTATTTGCTATCTGAAGATGCTCGAGTGCAGTCAATGCTCTTCAGAAAACACACGCATTGTATATTTTCTTATTACATGAAGAGCCATTTCATCCTCAGATTGCATTATCACCAATTGACCATTCATTCGTGAGGAATGTTGTGGGTCAAGTTGATCCTCAAGCATTTTGGAGGACTCAATCAAGATATGCATATGCTTTTTGTGTACTGGCTATATATGTGAAGCCAATCGTGTGGACTTCTCACAATCTGGTCAACCAATAATTGCTTCATATTCATATAAATAGATTTGTTCAGGTTCATCTGAGAGAAATCGACATTGCTCAGTTTGTTCCTGTGACGTATACAGAGTTATCGAATCAGCTTCAGAATATTCACGCTCAGTTATTCGGAGGAAGTCATGTCACTGCAACTGTCACACTCCAGGAGAAGTCTGTTGCTTGGGTATAGTTCATCTTATTCCCTATTCCAATGGTTGCAGGTGTTCAAGTTGGTCAAGCCCCATAGTTCCTATTTCCTGCAAAAACTGCATGATTTCAGTAAGTATCCTCCGCAAATGTGACAGCTCACGATGCAGCACCATGGTTAAATCCTCATGAAGTATCCTTTGAATCCACGAGGTTATAGAGTCATACAAGACCTGTAGTTTCAGCTCATAAAGCATTCAAAAAGTGAGTAACATATTCTCCTGTATTCAGAAGAGAGTGGTCTCACTTTCATACTGTGGCCAAGCTCAGTATTTCTGCATCAGATAATGCCCGATTATACATTGCTGGACTTGATATTGTTCCAACAAATCACTGTGCCAAGCTCGACCAGTTGCCAATATACATATTGGTTGATGTGATAATGGGTCATGTTACTGACCTTGTGTTCCTCAAAACTCCATTTGAATATATTTTGAGAGAATTTGCAGTGTAGGTCATTGCGACATGTGTCCATGTATTCAATGCAATTCATGTATTCAAAAGGCTTGAACTGAGCGTGTTATATCATGAGTCATAGACATATCAAGTCAGTCAAGATGCTGAAAGCCCAAGTCAATATCTATCATTCGAAGATATAAATATACGCTGTGCCCCTCATGAGATTGTTGTTGGATATATCCACGCGGTCAATGTCATATCCTGTCCAATAGCTCATCCTGGACTGGACAGAGTTATCATATCATTCCCATCAAAAGAGTATGCCGAGTTTGCATGTCAAAATTGGTCTGTTGTAAGGGTTGCTCATGAGACAGTTCCATGATTGTGATTTCAGCTGCAATCCCTTGCATTTCAGTTCATGTTCAGAAGCGCGATAAGTCCTGTATAGAGTGACATGCTAATTTATTGTAAAATCTATGGAGTTTGTAGTGGCATTAAAAAGGATGCCTGCATTCGTTGATATCTTTATTCCGCCGACTGGTACGACCGGAATATCAGAGAACGTCTTGATTCATGCAATGCTTTGATTTGTGGTTTTGTCCACAAAATTACTCGTATCTACCTCAGCACCGTTGTAAACAGGGATATCCTGGGTACTTCAGTCAGTGAATGTGAGCCTATAGGTATCAGTTGTGCCCGGGGAATGATCTCACGAGATGAGAGCCATTCAAGTCACTCAAACGCCACGGATTCATTGAGTCCCTGGCATTTCTATATTCACCTCGTTTTTATGTACTTCAATGATTATGGTATACATGCTATTGTGTTAGTTGTGGTAATATTTCTAAAGCCTGCATTGGAGTAGTTGTTACATCTCAACCGGGTCAGACAGTCTGGATTTCCCACTTGTAAATTCATATATCTACCTCCATCTCAAGTGCAGTTGCCGATACTTGTGCTACTCAATTTGGTGCATCAATAATTGAACAAGTCTTTTGAATAATAGGAGTTTCTTGATGGCTTTTTGCTACAGTGAAACTGATAGTAGCCCCTGTGATATCTATCGGGGTCCCATCACTATTTCTAAGGATGATGGTAAAATCAAGAGTGTCTCATTTTGTGTGGCAAATCTTGTTCATATGCTATTTTTTAAGTTTAATAATTGCATCAATTACCTTGCGTGGATCCTTTCGATAGGAGTCAAGAACGTTCATCAAAATATCGACAATCTGCATGAAGAAAATACCAAGGGAAAAAGCTATGATACTTTCGACTCATAGGCTTAATCCGTAATAATCCAAGATGGCAGGTGTAGCAAAATACGTTCATGCGCACGCCCCTGTGAAGGATATAATCCGCTCAGTTTTTGTGGCACTTGGGCGGAGGTACTTAAGCGATACTATCCCTCAAAGAATAGATGCTATTATGAGTCATGCCTTGATTGATGATATTGGTTCGTTCATACTACCCGAGAAGGTTAAGAATAAGTTCTATTTCCGAATCTATTTGTTTCGCATAATCAAGAAGTTCCTGCATTTCTGGAGTTATTTCCTCACCAGATATCTTGATGTCCTGAATCTTTGCTATCTTGCGCAAGAGTGACATCTGAGCATGAGGATTGCCCTTGAAACACCTTTTGCAGATGATCTCACCAATCTCCATATCTGTGAATGATTCTCACTCAATATCGAGACTTTTTAAATCCGGAGTTCACACTACCTCGAGGAGAATCCTTTGATGTTTCACGTGTGGATCTTCAGGCTTCTCAGGTAGGCTCACTATTTCATAGGTGAGTTTTTTCTTCGACATAGCAAATTCCAGAGCTTGTGTCTCTGGATCAAAATCAATATCGAGGCAAGCAATGCAATTAGGATCTCCCCTTGAAGGTAAGGATAAATCCACATCCTCTGGAGTGTAAGAATAATCAATTCAGGTCGCGTATGTGAGGTCTGAAAATATGGAGACTTTCATTTTTTAAGTGGTTAATTGTCTTCAGTGTGGCTGTAGCTTTGTAAGAATCTGGACAGCTGCATTGGCTGTATTTGATGCAGCAAAAATGATATCACCAGGAGCAACCACGACTGTATCAGTGGTTGCAGATCACCATCATGCGAGATTTCTTATAGCTGTTCAGTTTTTGAATAGCTGTAAGCTCGAGGAGCCCGAGACATTCAGCGTAATGAATAACTGGCAAGCAAAATCCGCTTTCCAAAGCCAACTTGGACCAGTGAAAAATGTTGTGTAAACAACGTTGTTAGATTCAGAAAAGGTTGGATTGTGTTCCTGAGGGATGATATGGATCGCATCTGTTCTATCATCAGACCAGCCAACCTGACGTGATATAGTTCCAGGAGTCGTAGATAGAGCACCTGCAGTATTTGAGAGGAAATATCCAGTGTTTTTTGAAAGACCAGAAAGAGCTCTTGATGGACCAATTTTCTGAATAGTCGCAACAGCTCATGTTAGGAATGCGGCATTTACTATCCCAGTAAAATATGTTTGCTCGATAAAGCTTGCTGATGTCATACATGCAATAGACTGGTAAGCACCTGTACAAGTCATGTAAAGCTGCTTGTTTGTGGCAGGAGACCCCCAAACAGTACCATTGTGGGTATTTGTAGTGAAACCTCTCACATTCTTAGTGAGATGATAAATTCTGTAGTAATTAGCGACATCGACTCATGCAGATCTTCGCAGAACAATGTGATATACCACTCCAGGCGTTAATGTCACTGAACCTGCAAAAGTAATGGTCACATCAGCTACCGTTCAGGCCAAAGAACCACCGGTGACACTTCATGTTCCGTTAGTCACTGCAGTACCGCTTGGACTTCATCCTGAATCTGTTTCAATACGTACTTCAAAATTATCTGCAGGTGATCCAACTTTATCTATAGCGAGCTTCATGGTAGTCATGGCAACTCAGTTTCCAATGATTCTTCAGGACTTCCTTGTATTGCCTGCGGTATTTCCCATGGATTCAACGGTGACCTTTGCAATAGCAGTCATGAGCAGATATGTAGAACAAGCATCTTCTTGATATGTCATTTTTCATGCTGCAATATCTTCTCCAGCAGGCAAATGCACGTTAACTGTAGACATGTTGCCTATATCAGAGAGAATTGATGAGTAAGGAGCTCTCTTTTCATCTCCAGTGGATGCATCTCTCACAAGAACAAGGTCTGTAGAACCTACAGATCACGCTGCAGATGTATTCTTAAGGACTTCATCTCAGGTAGCTGGATCGAGATATTTTGTCTTTCATGTTCAATATCCTTTGCCAAGAATAGCTTTCTTAGTAATCAGAACCCTCTCATCAGTAATAGTTCCACCGGTGATAGATGCCAGTGGAATATAATTGCCTGCAGGGTATGAAGCTCAAGTTTGAATGGTCGCTATACCAGTGCCATCAAGGGCATTTCAAGAGCCATTATCTATATCACTCTGATCAAGTCATATCCATACCTTCTTTGTTCCGCTCGTATCGATAGTGAAAGCAGCGGTATTGACATAGTGGACGATGATTTCTTGCCCATTCGTGCGTGTACACTTGATGAAACCGAATCCTGAAGCTACTGAGTTGAGAGACACAACAAGCCCGGATATTACACCGGGATTGATGAGTAGGTTTGCAAGAGCAGTGAGTTGGTAGTCATGGTTGGTGTTACTACCATCTATGAGTCATGTGATTTGTGCCATAAAGTGTATACCAAGGTTATTGGTATACATCCTGTCTATATGACCCAATTTTCCGAGGTCATCCTTTTATATATTCTTCAGTGTGTAGATATCATCCGCCATGCTTTTGATTTTCTCGAGAATGGTAGGAGTTCGAATTTTGGATGTCGAGAGTGTGTATGTAATCTGAGGAAGGTCTCCATCAATATAATCTTTTGATTGGACCACAAGTGATCACTCGTACTGTGCCCCAGGATCTCCACGGTCAATATATACCCAAACCTTATCGCCAACATTCGCAAGAGAGTAATCTTTGCTTATTGGTACTATAGAAATCTCCACGGTATCATCCTTATGCTCGGCAAGATACTTCGAGGTCTCAGTGGTTGCATCTCAGTTCACTGATATGAATTCCTCCCTTCTTTTGTAGGAAGTAATGCTTGGTGCATCAGTAGCTGAGACAATCCCTCCTCATGAGCTTTTTGCGTAAATGGCGTTTTTAATATTGTGGATATCGCTCAGAAACTCAAAATCCTCGATAGTTCTTGATCGAGCCTGTGTATATTCATAGATGAATTCCACCCTATCATCCCCTACACTCCTATCTTCTCAGATGAATGGCTCCAGATAAAGGACGTTTCATATTAGCGCGAATTGATTTCCACCGCTTGCCAGATCCTTGATGATATCGATGACCTTTGTTCCTGCAGAATAGTCCTTCTCAGTGACGGTTGTGATACTGCAGCTCGTGGATATGCCTGTATTTTCAGTGGCATTGATTGTGGCGAATATGCCTGATAATATACTAGAGAGACCAGTATTGTATGAGACATCCGCGAGGATTCTTCTATCTTCAAAGATGAGTAGCTTATCTGAACAGATGATATGGGTCGCGAGGGCTTTATGAGAGACATTGGATATGAATCACTCAAATACTATGGTCTCTACTCAGTCTTTGAACGCCCCAATCTTTACAGGATTCCCTTTTTTCAAATATGAAACATCCATGAGAGCTTCATGGATAGATCCATCTTTCTTGACCACTGATACATCGAATTCTGCAGTGCCGATATCAGAGAGCTTTATGCTCATTGAAAGGTTCAGTGCATCGAAGATCTGCAGTATTGGATCCGGGGATGTGTTATTGTATAAGTAGATGATATTCATAGGACTATAGGAGAGAGTTTTTGTAGTAAATGACCGCATTGAAATCGGACCCTAAGATTCAACCATCAGCATCTTCCAAAATGAATTCAGTGGTATCGATTATCTTTGGCCATACGGATCCTATGAGTCTCGAGGCAGTTATATCGACTCAGTTTTTATAGCACTTCATGTTTTCAGAGTCGATGATAATGGTATCTCCTATTGTTGCAGTCACGCCAAGAGAAAAAACATCACCAGTGGTCATATTTCTAACTCTGAATGGTGTTGCTATATCACCAGTGACTGTAACTTCTATCCTTGGGAAAGTTGCAGTGTTTCAATAGGTTTCCACAGTGATAGAATTCAAAATTGATTCCATGGTAAAAGGAAATGGCGTGTCCAAGGTGAATCATCCATAGGAGCCCTCAGCTCATGCAACAGAAGACTCATAAGGAGTCCTGTAAGTAGGATCTCACACTGATTCGAGGGTAACCCTCCAATTCCAATGTGATCACTTAAAATCAGGACTCCCCTCTACAACCTCAAATGGTTCCTTCACCTTCACCTTCAAAGACCATTCTCTATCATAGACATCTCGAACGTAGAGATCTAGGGGCTCGAGGATAGTGGGATCTGCCTGAAGTCGAAAAAGTTTCTCCAGATACTCAGTAGCTGAATATTCTATATTCGGATAGTTTTCTGTTTTCCGGTCAATAATCCCTTCTATGGTAATTATCCTCGTGCGCGCGTATGTAGGTGATACGATACGTCCATGCCACCCCTGGAGGTCACTCGCATTGTCAGACACTGAGAGCTGTCTCCATTGCTTCTGCATGTAGTAAATACCAGAGGCCCCATCTCGGAGAACATCCTGGTCATTGATTTTGATTTGTAGTGCTTCCATAAGTGTAAAAATAAATTATCTTCCCATCCTCCAGAGTGCCTTTGAAAGCAGTGCATCGAAGTCGATAGCCTTTTGGACCGTGATTGGTCAGGTGATAGACATGTGCTTCGAGTTATCCACACTCTGAGATGATGACCCTCCACCGAGTCTCATATTCTCAAGAGTTGGTATAACGCTTGGCATGCTTGATTGAAGCTTCGAGAGGACAGTTTGAGGGATGACATATTCTCACTTGTGTACGGTACCAGCAACGTCATATATGCCACCATCTCCGGTATATCCTCACTCCGCGAATCATCCACCAGAAAGCCTTGCAGCTTCTTGTTCTGCCCGGAGCGCTTGAGCTGCCTGGATAGCAGCTCGAATCTTCGTGATGAGATCATCGTACTCAGCCTTTCTTGCCTGGACCATGCCAAGCTCTGCAATATGATATTCTTCAGCAAGTTTCTGAGCTTCACGATGCACTTGATTCTCTGCAGAGATCCTCGCATCAGTAACTTCGATGAGATTCTGTTTTTCCTTTAGAAGCCTATCGATAAGGTTGGAGGTTTCATCATTGTCGAACTTATCTTTCAGACCATTGGCAGTGTTCTGAAGCTTCACCCCCCTTTCATTGGTGCCTCTGAAGAAGGAGATGACATCTTGCATGTCCTGGAGCTGTTGACGAGATTCTGCAAATTTGTCAGTAGCCTCGCTAGTCTTGTTGGCCAGATCGATTTGGATCTGAGCATACTTTTCCATGAAATCGAACCTTTCTTGCTCCTGGTCAGAAAGACCAATTCTCTGATCCTCTCGAGCTCTTGTGTTTTGATCGAGAAAACCGGAGCTTTGGAGCTCCTTGATTTGTGCCTGAACAGTTTCGAGGGTCTTTATAGTACTTGAATCCCCATTTCCTCACATGATTTCTTCATTGAGTTTCTTTTGATCCTCTAGGAGAGATCTATAGTAACCTCAGGCAGTGTCGGTAGATTGCTTACTCGAGTCTTCATTGAGTTTATCGATAGTCTTCTCATATTCTTCTCGGACTTTCACGATGGATTTTTCTGTTTTTTCTTGTTCCACCCTAAGAGATTCATTCCATTTTCTCTCTGCATCAATTTGTTTTTTTCTGGTTGTCTCAAGTTTCTTTAAATTATTCTCTAATATTTTGTATGAGTCCTTGACATCATCCACAGATTTCTTGAGTTTTTCATTTTCTTTTTTAGCTCCAGATGAAGCTCATGCACCACCGTTAATCGTATCTCCTATTTTCTCATTTACCTTGATGAGACCTTCTCACTCCGCACTCAATTTCATCACATCCTCGATTTGTTTTCGTAGTATATCGTCCTCTTTCATCATACTTTCTGCCAGATCATTTCTTTTATTAATTACCTCGTCCAGTAGTCAGAGCTGAAATTTACTTGGTCACTGATTTGTCGTAAGTCATCATTGTCAGTTTATGATTGGAAAAGATCATTTCACATCATCCACCTCCTTATCTGCCATAGCTAGTTTTTCCTTGAGTAATATCCTCTGGAGGTTTATGGATTTTATGAGCTCATTCTGAGTCTCTTTATTCTTCGCAATAAGTGTATCGTATGCACTTGGATTGAGTTTCAGTGCATTGATCTGCTTTATCTTTTCTATGTAGTTTAGATGCCGATCATTGATAATATCGAGTCATTTTTTATATTCTTCTCACTGTGTCTGAGCATCTTGCATGGCAATGGAATTCTCCTCAGTTTTTTTGCGATATTCCTCTGCAGTAATGGTCCCATCTCTGTATGCCTGCTCATTTTTCCTTTGTTGTTCCTCGAGAGCCGCAAGGCTATCATTTATATCATTGATCACTGGATCTGCTTCCCTCATGATATCTGTAGTAGCAGCTATTCCGAGTCAAAGGGCGGCTACTGCAGTTATAACCAGTCATATAGGATTAAGCAGAGATGCAATCCCGAGTCATGCTAGAGCTGTACCAAGTCAAGCAATAATAGGACCAAGAATTACCATTGCACCGCCAAGGAGTCATACAGCCCCTATTAGTGTAATAATCACACCAGTCAATACTGGGAATTCTTTTGTGGCAAATCATATAGCATTCACGATTTTTGCGAGAATATCCAATATCGTATTGAATACTGGATTTACAGTAGTTCCTATCGAAGCAAGTGTTTGTGTGAATGTGTCCTGAATATTTGAAAGACGACCATTGAGGGTTTTTGCCTGTTTTTCCATATTCCCTCAGAATGTTTTCTCCATCTGAGCTGTAAGAGCTGGAAGAACATCATTTGCAAGAAGCTTACCATCAGCTGCCATCTTCATAAGTTCTGCCTGAGATTTACCCATAGCTTCGGAGAGAAGTTTCCATGCACCAATTCCATTCTCCGCGAGCTGGTTTACTTCCTCTGCAGATAGCTTTCCTTTTGTCTGAATCTGTCCGATAGCCCGGGATATATTGAGGAGTTGTTCACCGCCTCCACCTGCAGCGCTCACCGCCTCACCAATTGCCTTCATGGTAGGAATGATTTTGTTGGCATCATATCAGAATGCCAAGAGGAGTTGTGTAGATTTTTGTATTTCCGTAGCGTTGAAAGGTGTCACTTTTGCAAATTGCTGGAGGTCCGCAAAGAGTTTTTTACCTTTTTCTGCACTGTTCAACATGGTCCCGAAACTGATTTGTAGTTGCTGGACCTGGCTCGCTGCATTGAATATCTGCTTTCACCAGTTCACTACTGTTCCGATAGCTAATGCTCATCCGATAGCAGCGCCGAGCTTTTGCCACATTGGCACTTTTTGTCATACTTGGTCTGTAGCTCTATTCACATCATCAAGAGACTTTTTGTATTTGTTTACTTGGTCCGTAGCATCGAGGACCTTTACTCGCATTTTTTCCCATTCCGCAGGGTTTCAAACTGCAGATATCTTTTTCATCTCATTATTGAATTTTGCCAGCTGTGCTTCAGCTTTTGCTAGATCTAATTGAGCCTTGATTTTTACTTCACTCTTTCACTGAATCTTTTTCTCGAGCTCACTCCCCAGTTTATCAAGTGAAGGCTTGTCTACCTGGAATCATACCTTTGAGAGAAATATAGTCATAATGGAAATTTATTGTTTTCCACATTGTCTCTTTGTAGGATTCTTTTCCGAGGTCATCTTAGATATTTGACATTTATTCAGTTTCGTATATATTCTCTCACAGATTCGATAAGTCATAACCAAAATATTTATGGGATTTCCAAAAAGTAATAATATTACCATCTTTTCAACAATTGGTATTATCATGGCTCTATGAGCTACTTATCTTATTAATCCGAATATCATCCATTATCAAGATATACGAAAATGTCAGAAAATCGTCTCAGAAAAAATGAAAGATCCTGAAAGTACAAAATTCATGGATTATACATTCGAGAAAGATGATAAATGAACTGTTACAATATACTGAAAGTACAAAGCTACAAATTCATACTGAGCATATATACAGTGAACATTTTCGTGTGTAGAATGATGAGGCATTCAAATGCAATCATTTATCGACTAATTATGTGAGTATTTTCATTCTTTTTTAGAGGGAAATCAAATATTAATAAAGAGTCAGAAAGTAGCCTAAAAGGAGGTCAACATATTAAGCCTATATGAAAGTGATTGATAGTATCAAGTATTCCATTTAAAAGACACCATGCAATACAGGAATTTCCTGTTTGAGCTCCATGGAAAATTGATGAGGATAGTTATGGGGAGTACACAAGAAAACTACTTGAATTTTTTTCTGAGAATTTTCCTTGAAGTAAAATAGCAGATCAAGATGGATGTATAGTATGGAAAATATGATCCAAGGTATTTTTTTATGAAAAGAGAGTGGAAGATAAAAGAGAGCCGTATTGTCCGAATTGCTGATGTTTTCTGCAGAAGATTCCAGAAAGAGCAAAGAAGTGTGAAAAATGTTGAAAGAAGATATATGCTTTTTCATTTAACTGAGTCAAAATTCTTAGAGCAGAAGAAATCTGACAGGAAAAATATAGGATAGAGCATGAGCGAAATGAGAGATTCCAGGATCACGTGAATTCGGGGTGATACCTTAGAGATAGGCTCGATGAAATGAAAACCTCGTGATTGAATGTTGCAATAATATCGGGGTGATGATGTGAGATGTGTATATGAGATAGGAAAATGGCAATTGATACAGCATATAATATTAGTCCAACATGTAATAAATGCGGATACTGATATACCGTTACGTGACGTATTGAATAATAGCCTCCCTATAGCTCCCCCTTTAGCCTCCCTATAGCCTCCCCATCAATTCTTTCACTTTTTCTCTTTGGGTCATATGGTTTTTGACCAGTGATAACTGGTAGGTCCTCCAATAGGTCCAAGAATAATCGGATAGGCATCTTCAGGATCTCTGAGTATTGTTGATGCAAGTGGTGCATAACATATCCAACAGAGACATGGAAATCATCCATTATATCATCTGCAACTGCCTTGGTATCCTTGAGTGACTTCTGGACCTTATTGCGGTTTATAGTGGACATGATATGATTGGTCCAGGCCTCCAGCTCACTCGCTGTGAGATCTGGAACACTTTCATTGAATTCACCAAGTAGTTCCTGAAGAACTCATTCAGTATCCCTGGCCAAGCGCTCATATTGTTCCACGGTCATCTCACCGGCGCGAAAGGATTTCGTGTTGTCTGAATATCGGTACTCTTCAATTCTTCGCATAGTTGGATAATAAAAAATCCCCTTCAGAGTAAAGGGGATTTGATGTTTTCCGAGGTCATTATTATGGAGCCTGTTCGTCTTCGATGATGAGCATGCGATTTGTTGCATCTGGGTAAGCTTGAAAGGAAATTGGGAACTTCATGACTTCATCGAGAGTATCATCTGAGTTGAATCCAAGTTGTAGGTTTTCAACACTGAATCCTTTTGGGATTGTGATCTTGAATTTCTTTCCGAGCTCATCAGTATTCTCAAATCGGACCTCGTATGTAGAGAGAGCCTTGATGACATCACTGATTGTGTAGAGTCGTGATGCAGCTGGAGTGTAGGTATATGCGACATTGATACCAATTCCAGTAAGAGCAAGTCCTGAACCAACTCTGACTATACCAGTTCGTCCGTTCTCTAGTATAACCGCGTAATCAGTACCAAGAGTGAGAGTTGTAGCACCGTTTTTTACAACGATTGAACCTGCAACAGCTCAGCTTCCTTGACGACCTGCAAGGTAGAGAGGAGTATTTGTGGCCCATGTTCCAGATGCCTGAAGAATTTCAGCTGTTGGACTCACTGGAGATGCTGCTACAGTAGAGGATACCCCAAGACCATCAAGAAGGTCGAAATTCGAGAGATTCACTTCATAGAGTGATGCCTTGAAATTCACACTTTCAATTTTGACTCGTGGTGGAAGTCTTCCGTTGTCTGCTTTTACCTGAAGTACATTCTTTGTTGTCTCCAGGGTTGCCCCCTCGAGGAGTCCAACGTTCACATTGTTGATATACATGATCCCAGACCCCAATCGGACACTTCTTTCATTTTGCGCGGTGGTATGCATAAGTAAAAAGATGATGAAATAATAATTCACCATCACTCTATATTCCCATGAATCTTTTCCGAGGTCATCGAGTTCTAATAGTCAGGGTCGTAGATAACAAAGGTAAAGCGAGTATGTACTCAGAAACTCTTTGTTTCAGGATCATACGTATCGTCCACTGAAGAGAGGGTACATGATCTGCAGACATCATTGTCTTTTCTGTTGAACACTCTGATCACTTCTCGAGATATCGCCTCTGCATCAGTGAGTGTTTTCGCCCAGGATGATATTTGAAAGAACTCTACACGGACTCAAATCCTATTTACTCGAGCTGGTGCATATCGTCCATAAGTGATCTGTGGCCACTTATCCTCGTAACCTTCCCGGACATCCTTCCCATCCTGGAAGATGTGGACCTCCTGGTCAACAAGTGCGGTAATAGCAGTATCACCGGTGATGGTATCATAGATGTGAGGGCGAATATCGATCATAGGGTTTAGTTATATCTTTGGAGTCGAGTAAAAAAGGCAGTTTCAAATGTTTTAGCGAGCTTTGATTGAATCCTCGGGTCTTCTATCGTTTTTTGAAGGAAAGACCGAGGAGCCATCTTTGGAGTACCGAATTCAAGGTATTTCGCGTAGTTAATTGCAGGACCAGAGGAAGAAACTCATACATTCACCTCATACGCCTTTCGATTTACTCAGTGAGCTATGGATCTCTTGAGGTTACCAGTGACCCCTTCATACCAGTGTCCGAATATCTGTACTGGTCGCCTTCCGCTTCTTCTGATGGGAGTCTTTCCATCCTTCCTATCTATGTTGTTTATTGGGAGTCTTTCGAGGTCTCTTGGTGTGACCTTCACAATCTCATCTTGCAGTACCAACCCCACCTCTGTCAGTGCGAATTGCATGGCATCCTCGAATGCTTTCTCATTCACCTCGAAGTTCATTATTCTATATGGTCAATGGATATAATTTGATGGTCATCCTTCCCGCCGAAATCTATCTGGGTTTCAATGTTCTTCACAATGAATCTTTTGTCTTGGTCCTGGATGATATCATCGCGCGTGATACCTACCGTGAGCTCTGTATAGAGTACATGGGTTGATATATTCATGGGAACCTGCCCATCTACCATCTTGTCATACCCTGGCTTTCTAAGTAGGATGATGCCATTGAACGCCACCGGAGATCCTTCTGTTTCCACAGTCTCTCAGATAGCGTTTCTTGTCTTGGTTTTTCTGCAGATCTCGAGGGACCGCATCTCAGATGCAAATGTACTGAGGAAGCTCATTACAAAATTGGGTAAATAGTGAAGTTCTTATATTTTTTCAGGATCCTTTCCATCTCAGGTTTTCCAAGAATAGATCCATTGCTCGCAAGTTCTGAAGGAGAGAAGTAAGTGACTGAGAGATCTCAGAGCTTCTTTGTCTTCACAACCTCTGTATCATCGCTTTGCTCCTGGTCATTCAAGAGCTCCTTGCAGTAGTGATGAAAGTACCTCTCAAAATCTACTGGTACTGTTGCATATCACATGACATAGCTGATTTCTATATTCTTCTGGCCACGCTCAACAACAGAAGTAAGATATATGATTGCACCATCGATGAAGTCCACTGTATACGCTGACTGCGTTCTAAAATCGCGAATAAAAACCACACTATTCACGCGGTTTTCCATGATAACCCTACAAGTACCGCTCCCATCGATACGCCGAGTCTTGGTCCTTATCTCAAGGTTCTCTCAGAGCTCCGTATCGATGAGTTCGGTAGCGAGTTCTATGAGTTCTTCATATTTTTCATCATCCTCAGTTCCTGTCACTCAGAGGAAGTCCTTCAGTTTTGCAAGTGTTGTGTAGAGTAGCATATTTACGATAAAAAAACTCCCAGTCATAGTAGACTGGGAGTTTCATTTTCCGAGGTCATCCAACTAGATGAGCTGTTTCAGCTTTCGCATAACTGATACTGCTTGAATTTCTTCAACCTTGAAGTCAACTTCCATCTGGAAGTGGTAGATAGTCTTTCTCTTTGATGCAACGCGTTCTTTTTCAAAGCTCATTGATGCATCTTCAGTTTGTACACCCATGAGGAAATTGAGAGGGTTTGTTTGGATAGCCTCTGTTTCTCCTGTAGAATTGAACCGGAAGTTCGGACATGAATTGAGTGGAGTACCCATAACATTGTCGATGAACGTATTGCGGTTGAAGCTTGAATCGAAGAGTTGATTGAAATCAATAACGATATCGTTGTGAGTGAAGATTTCAGTATCTCTACGGAACTTAGTATTAAGGCTCTTCATCAGGCGGATGAACTTTTCCTTTGATACCTTTGCATCTGCAAAGAATCCGGTATTCGTTGCATCAACGATATTTCCACGACTGAGAGTATGAGTTCCTGATTGTGTACCAGTAGTTGTGATGGAAGCTCCACCAACAGTAGCTGAGAATTGGAATGCATTTGCTGTAAGGCCAGTAGCTGAAACATAGTATACTCCAAATGCTGACATTCCAGTAGGAAGTGCCCCAGTAGTAGTAACATAGATCCTATCACCTGCCTTGAGTCCATGACCAGTACAAGTGATTACTCCAGGAGCAGCAATTGTAACGGTGAATGTTGACTCTCCAAGTGAACCTTTAAGCCATCCATCAGTAAGTCCGAATGCTGACTCTGAAGCTCCCCATGCTACAGCTGGAGCTGTATCAGAGTACATACCGATTTCCTCAAGCTCATTTGCAAGCTTTTTAGAAACAAGTCCGAGAACTCGATTCTCAAGATTCTGACCTGTAATATTGTGCTTGATTTCGTCATCGAATACCTCGATAGCACCAATTACTTCCTTCGTGAAGAGAGTAATTTTATCTGGAGTGAACTTGTCCTTCTTAGAGTCATCGAGTGCCACATCGTGACCACCCGCGTGGAGGAATCGGTTGTTAGAAACAAGCTTTCCTACATCTTGTTTTGCCCGGTCCATCTTGACAACACGGACCTTTTTAAGAATTGAGGATTGATCTACCACCGTATCAATGAACGCAGATGCTTCTTCCTGGGAGAGATGTACAAGTGTAGATGAATCACCACTTGAGTCGAATGCTTTTTCAAGCTGTTGTTTGATCTTCTCAGACATAATAGAAAAAAATTAGTGAAAATAAAAATTATAGACGTGCGGCGAGTCATGCGAGAGGGCTTGAGCTTTTCTCAATGTCCTTTTTCTCATCCTTCTCAATCTGTTGGCTACCTTGACTTGTTTTTGCAACAGCTTCGATTTTTCCTCCAAGTTCCTCTACAGACTTTGTAATAGCCTTGAAGCTTGAAGTACCAGCAATGAGATCTTCAAGAAGTTTTGGAAGATTTTCTGCAGTGATGTACATATCTGCCCACTTCTTGATTTCTGCATGGACCTTCTGAATCTCAGTTTCCTGATTAGTTGCAGTTTCATCGGCAACACCTGCCTCTGTAGTTGCTTCCTCGACTACTGGTGCAGCTTCATCGAGTTTTGCGATGAGAGCAGCTGTATCTCCTTCCTTTGCTGCCTTTGCGATGTCTGCAAAGAGACTCGCAATTTTTTGCATTTTTTCTTTCATACAAAAGGGGTAAATAATAAACACTGGCATTTTCCAGTGTTCTCTTGTTTTTCCGAGGTCATCGAGTCAGAAGGGCTACTTCTCGTCTTTATGAAGAGGACCACACCCTGTGTCCTCATCAGCGATATTGCGATACTTCTTCTCTATTGCCTCAAACTTTTGAATATCCTCTCATCCTACCGTTTTAAGTATTGCGAACTTGGTCCCTGCATGTGCGACTGCCGGGTTTTGTCACTTGAGCACTAAGGATATTCCATTGACGATTACCTCACTAATTTTTCACATAAATTTAAGCATAAATGGAAGTAAATTTTTTCTCGATCTTCTCGAGCTGTTCAATCTGTTCTGCTGACTTCTCGACCCACCCGGTCCCCTCCATGGATACTCCAGTGATATCACCATCAAGCAGCATCTGCCATTTATCTGCAGAGAGAAACTTGAAGGCCACAAGCCATGTACCTTTCTTGATTGTCTCATCAGAGATCTCCATATCGATAGGAGACACGTATGATTCCACAAATATCACATCATCCTGATCAGTGTTCTTTTGGTGATTCACATTCACGTATTTCTCTGTGATATTGATAACAAACTCATGTGCAGTTTTGATAATCTCTTCTTCAGAGATCTCTTGGCCATTCAAATCAATCACTCCTGGTTCGAGTATCACGAAAGTGGCTGTCTGGTTGGTTGTCTCAGTCTTGATGATGCGCTCTGTCTTCATTTGGTGTTTCATTGGCACAATAAAAAAGTCCCATACATCATGTATGGGATAATCTATTTTCCGAGGTCATCTATAGTGCAGGTTTCACCTTCGAATAGTCGATTCACTTTCCATCACCATGGAACACAGGCTTTTTATTCGAATCGAACTGCAGGTTTTTCGGGAATGTGGCAGGGGCAATGCCCTCGCTATTTTGTACAAACATAATTTCTATTTTCAGTAGATAAAGTCCAGGAGTTTCAGCATTGATTCATCTAGGATAGCAGTCTTTCACATTGTATACGATGCGACTGATTCTGCAAATAATTCCGCAAGACCTTCATTGTATCACTTCGACTGGATCACCTCGAGAGGGTACTTTGGTCCGATGATATCTCCCCTCTGCCACTTCGAGACAAGAGAAATCTTCGCAAGTAGCATCTCATCGTAGATAGAGGACCACTTGATTCAGCGGAATGATTCATCAGTTACAGCCATGCGCTCTATGAAATCATCCATGAAATGGCCCATCTCGTGCGCGATGATCGCCTCTTTCCTCTTGAGCCCCGAGAACTCCCCGGCAATGGCCCATCCCTCCGGAATATCGATATCATCCCAGGAGAGATTATTGATGGTCAAAATGTCCTTTCATGGGACGTAAGCTGCAATATGACCATTGGCCGCATCTCAGAAATCAGTCAGATTCTTGAGCTTTGGCATGATCGGCGCTTTCTGACGGAATGATTGGACCATGCCTGCAATCTCGAGTTTTTGCTTGTCAGTAAGATATGAGGATCCATCCTTCTCGAACTGCACAGCCATCACATCGGAGATATCAGGCTCTGACATCCTTCGAAGTGTGATGCATCGACAATTGAAGCCATGAGGTGCATGATCTGTGCCGGTCCCTGTGAACTGCTTATCTTCAGGAATCCATCCATCTATCTCATTACGGTTATGGGACGGTCTCACAGCACTATCCTGTTGTGTTTGGGACCTTTTGAAGCCTGTGATATGGAAGTATGCCTGGTAGCTCGAAAATTGGTCCTTCTTGCCGACTTCATAGGCGTTTCCTACTTCCATGGTAGCGATGAGATTTGCGCGGTATTTACTGAATTGAGTGAACTGCTCTTGAATTGCCTGGGAGATCTCTTTTGTGGACCAATTTTCTTTGAAGCCTTTATCGAATAGCTCACGGACCTCTGCCTTTGTGGTATCATTTACAGCTCTCATGAGCTCTCAGGCTCTATTCTTGGAGTAATCCTCTGCATACTTGTTCTTGATTTCCATCACGACATTCGCTTGTGCTTTGACCTCATTATTGGTAGCATTTTGACCCACTATATGCGCGTTCACAAGGTATGATCAGAGCTTATTCATGAATTCTTCAGTAGGGTCCATATTTCAGAACTCATCAAATTTCTCAATGATGAGTCAACCCTCACCGGTGAAGAGCTGAGGATTATTCTCGATATAGTCGAGAAATATCTGTGTCTGTTCCTCAAAAAGTCACGCAAAAAGATTCACGAAAGCCAAATAGACTTTCGTGAATTCTTTCCCCCTGAGATCTGCCTGAGTTTTTGTCATGTCCAGGCATTTCTTTGCGATGATCAGTTTTTGTACCTTATTCATATTGACCGTATATTTTCTTGATAGACTCTTCAATCTTCTCTACCTTTTCATCTTGGTCGTCTTTCTCAGCATCTCCAGATGAGGTCTCACTCTTTCCTCTAACCCTAAGGTCATTTCATTTCTCATGCTCTGGAAGATCTATCTTGACTCGAGCTTCATTTGCTGTCATCACTCCAGAGTCAACATAGCCAGTGATAGTCTTCATTTCTTCAGTCTGGTTCTTTGTGTCGATAGATTCGAGTTTTATATCACCAATACCTTTGAGCTCATTATCAGTAATTTGCCCCTTCAGCGCGCGTAAGAAGATATTCTGAAGCGGGATAGCGATATCACGGTTCAACTCCTCTAGTGACTCAGTTTTGCTATTCCTATTGGACTGATTTGAGAGGAGTACATCGATTGGGATATTGGTCCCTATGGATATAGCTTCGATGAGCTTATCACGAAACTTCAAGAAGGCTTCATCATCCAAATCCTTCCCGAGATCTGCCACCAATGCAAGTTCACCAGGGAGAATGAGGGTAGCAAATGCATTATCTATACCCTTGGTATAGTCCTCAATAGCAGCCTTGATAAGCTTCTTGTCTTCATCTGTGAGTTTTTGAGTTTTATCAGAGAGGATGAGGCTCTTGATGGCCCCTCTTTCAAAGAGCTTGGTATAATACTTATCGATGAATCCGAGGAGAATCACCTGTGAAAGAACACGTCATATCTTCGAATCACCATAGTAGCGACTTGTCATTGATGAAAGTTTGATATGGACCACCTTTTCTTTCTCAAACTCTGGAGGTGTACCAGATCATATATTCTGCACGTATTTGATTGTGGTTTCTTCCTTTCCATCTTCACCTTTTTTCGTCTCACGCTTGATTCTCACCTCGTCAGTAAGGAATGGCTTGAGTTCTACAAGGGTCCCATCATTGTTGCATATCTTCTCAAGGAAACAGTTTCAAGTGATGTATAGGTTCTTGAACACAAATTGGAGGTCGAGTGCACTTAGTACATCCACTGTAGCCTTTTCTGCTTTCTCCGGGAAGATGAAGCCACTCGAGGCACTTGTGGCAATACGGTCAACAACACCGCCAATAATAAAGCTCTCTTCATAGGCGAAAATGAAGTCAGCTGGACTATATTTTTTATAGTCCTGAATTCAGTTTACACCCTTCCATACGCTCTCCTTTTGCTGGCTTCCAATATTCTTTACAGCCTTAGCAATAAAGAGTTTACTGGATGATGCCTGAGTTTTTTTTGGTGCCATAATGATTTTTTTATGTCCTTATCCTAAATCGCTAATCGTTTTTTCCGAGGTCATTGGTGCTAATGAATCTTTTGTAAACCATCATAAGATCATGCGTGAGAGTTATCCACCAAGCAATAGTGGTTCTATCCTCTTCAGAGAATTTGTAGAGCTCCAGTAACTTCTTGAAAGTGTACTGGTTGAAGTGTGGCAAGGTTGTTCACGCCTCAATTCTCTTGATAGTGATTTCATCCACCCGGATGCTATTGGCTACCTGAGGGATAGTAAGTGACATCGCTATCCTTCTCTCTCTGAAGATATTACCAAGGATGCTATCATGTTGCTCATGCCACTTCTTCAGATTCGAGTTATACCAAGAATCTTTTTCCATCTTGAAATAGTCGTATAGTGAGTTCAGAGTGGAAATCTTATATTTATTCTTCCTTTGATGATAGACATTCTCAATAGCTGTACTGCCGAGTCCTGTACGGTCCGACAATCGAGAAAGCCATACATCTCAATTTCTGTCTTTGTATTCGCGTATTCTTTCTACAATGATTGGTGCTGTCATATGAGAGGAAAATTAGACAATAAAGATACTGGAATTTGGGACGTACTCGGTAAAGCTGTTTATCATTGAGTCCATTCTGTCATCATTTGGGACCTCTGGGAACTCTGTTATCTGGTCTACTAGCTTGTTGTTCTCTCATCCTCATGAAACAAAGAAGACTCTTCCTATTTCCACATCTGCCTGGTACTCGAGAGCTCGAGTCTCTTTATCCTTTGTTTGTGTGATGAATTCCACCGCGCAATGATGTGTCTGTAGTGATCTACCAATGAATTCTCATCAGTTGTTGGTCTCTATCCTAAACAAGGAGGCTCACCACTTGACGTATAGCCCCACCATGAAGGGGATAGAGTGTGATTCATGCTTATCATCTCAAGAGAGTCAGTAGGATTCAAGAATATACCTATAGACAATATCTCCTTCTTTCACGTGCAAGGTCACGGTAATCCCTAATTCATCACTTTTTGTTTTTGTGGAGTGTGCAGGGTCTACTCAAATCACAATGTATGATCAGGCCGGAGGATGTGCTACCCAGCGGATCCATGATTTCTTGAAAATAATCTCTCATGGATTACCAGCGATGAGGAGCATAGATCTTCTGAAGGCTGTAGAACCAAGCTTTCTCTTCTTCTTCTCCACATCTTCCTTGGTATATCTCTCTGGCCATGTAATCTTCCCTGCAGCTGTCACCAATGGAATTCGCCTGATTCTCCAATCTGGGTCATCCTGGTGGGCAATCCTCACGCGTGGCACAAGTCAGTCCTTCAGGATGGTGTTTCAGAGGAAGATGATCTGAGAGTCATCTGAGAGTCATCCCATGAGCTCATCATTGAACCATTCCTCATTCTTGGATATGATCTCCTTATTCCGGACATTCTTGAGGATATCAGCATCATCGATGACTGAGAAGTCAGGTCGAAAGGTCCCATCATGGGTCATAAACTGCTCACCTCGAGGTGA
>ERZ869929.231-NODE-231-length-37319-cov-33.948476_pt1 | contig 37319 bp, 47 predicted proteins | sample MGYA00579312_ERZ869929 | MGnify/ENA primary metagenome ERZ869929 (study PRJEB32216, sample SAMN09231818) | wastewater metagenome | place: USA: Maryland | collected 2016-08-09 | study: EMG produced TPA metagenomics assembly of the PRJNA472060 data set (Reclaimed... | reverse complement strand
GCGTCGGAAACGCGAAGGTCGAGCCACGCGGAAACGCGATGCTGGTCACGAAGGCAATTGCGGGCCGCGCGAAGATTGACCCGCTGATGGCGACGTTCAATGCCGTGTCGCTGATGGCGCTCAACCCGCAACCGAACCTGCCGCAACTCTTCGCATAGAACTTCCCCGACTGATGAACGAAGCCCGCCTCGAGCGGGCTTTTTGTTTTGGAGACGCGATGGACAACAAGGCATACGGCCTGATCACGCTGAAGTCCTTCGACGAACGGACGCGCACCTTCAAGGGTGTCGCGTCCACGGTTTCGCCTGACCGCTCGCAAGACATCGTCGAGCCGAAGGGCGCCGAGTTCCGCCTGCCGATCCCGTTCCTGTCGCAGCACGACTCGCGCAAGCCGGTCGGACAGATCACGAAGGCGCGCGTCACGAAGGACGGCATCGAGGTCGACGGTTACGTCGAGAACATCGCTGACGCGCCGGCCTCGCTGAAGGACCGGCTCGACACCGCCTGGGCGGAACTGAAGTCCGGCCTCGTGCGCGGCCTGTCGATCGGTTTCAACCCGAAGGAATTCAGTTTCATCAAGGAAACGGGCGGCATCCACTTCACGAAGTGGGAGTGGCTCGAGCTCTCGATGGTGACGATCGCGGCAAATGCCGACGCATCCATCACCGCCATCAAATCCGCAGATCAACGCATCCGCATGGCCGCGCTCGGCCGCACCGCGGGTTCGTCCACACCGGCCGGCGTCCCGGCATCCCAAACCACGAAAGGCAATGCCATGAAGACGCTGCAGGAACAGGTCGCGGAACTCCGCGACACGCTGGCGACCAAGCGCGCCCGCATGAAGGAAATCGACGACGTCGTCACGAAGGACGGCCTCACCGAAGAGGTCTCCACGGAGATCGGCGCGCTGCGCAAGGAAATCGGCGACCTCGAGACGATGGTCGCGATGAAGGAAGGTCAGATCGCCGACGCGGCGACCGCCGTCGCGCCCGCCACGAAGTCCGGCAACCGCGGCCCGACCATCCTCGTCCGCAAGGAAGACCCGACCGACAAGTTCCAGGGTCAGTCGTTCACGCGGATGCTGATGGCGAAGGCGCTCGCCCACCTCGAGTCGAAGGATGAGGGCCATTCCATCCGCCCGTCCGCGGTCGCCGAGAAGTTGTGGGGCAAGTCGCACCCGAAGCTGGTCTCGGTGATGAAGGCGAACGAAGTCGCCGGCGGCGGCACCGGGTCGGGCGAGTGGGGCGCCGAGCTCGTGCAAGTCAACACGATGTACACGGGCGACTTCATCAGCTACCTCTACAGCAAGACGGTTTTCGACCGCCTGCCGCTGCGTGAGGTGCCGGCCCGCGTCACCATCAAGGGCCAGGACGGCGCCGCAACCGGCTTCTGGATCGGCGAGTCGAAGGCGATCAAGGTCACGACCGGCGACTTCTCGAACGTCAACACGACCCCGTACAAGGTCGCGGCGATCACGCAGTTCTCGAAGGAACTGCTCGAGGACTCGTCCCCGTCCGTCGAAATGCTGATGCGCGACTCGCTGGAAGAGGCGTTGCGCCAGCGCATCGACTCGACGTTCCTGTCGACGTCGAACGTGTCGAACGGCGTCTCGCCGGCCGGCATCCTCTACAACCTGTCGATCGGCGCCTCGAACGGTCCGGACGCGCAGTCGGCTCGCACCGACTACCGCGCCCTGATCGCGAACTTCATCACCGCGAAGAACGTCGGCGGCCTGTATTGGGTCACGACTCCGACGCTCGGTGTCGGCCTGGGCTCGATGGTCAACGCCCTCGGCCAGCCGGAATTCCCGTCGGTGAACGTCGATGGCGGGACCTACATGGGTTATCCCATGATCACCGGCGACAACGTCGGGAGCGGCGACTTCATCCTCCTGAAGCCGTCCGACATCTGGAAGATCGGCGACAGCGGGATCCGCGTGCAGGTCAGCGATACCGCGATGCTCGAGTCGTCGTCCGCCCCGTCCGGTGCGGCCGACACGCCGACCGCGGCCGATCAGGCCCTCACGTCGATGTTCCAGACGGACAGCGTCGCGATCAAGGTGACGCGTCGCATCTCGTTCGGTCTCCGTCGCTCGACGGCGGTCGCCTACATCGGCGACGCGGCCTACGGCGCCGAAGCGAGCTAGTCGCTCGTGACGCGATGAACGCCCGGGCGGATGGTCCGCCCGGGTTTTTCGGAGGTCAGGTGCGATGCCCGTTGTCCTAGCAAAGAAGCAAATCGGCCGGGTCCGTCCCGGCGAGAAGGTGAAGGTCGGATCCAACGTCGTCCGCGCCGTCCTGGCGCTCGGGATGGCGGAACGCATTGCGCCGGTCGTCCATGCCGCGCCGGTTCCGGCGGCGCCGAAGCTGCCGCGGCAAGAGCGGCGCGCGTACAACCGGAAAGATGTCCCGGCATCGCCGCAGGCCGGCGTGATCACGGTGGCGACGGGGCCGGCCGCCGGCGTGACGCTGTACCTCGGCACCGAGCAAGAGGACGACGCCTGATGCGCGTCTTCGGTTACGACGTCAGCATTCGCAAGGCGGCTCGTAGCCTGCAGCCGGTCGACGATTCGCGCGGCTGGATGACTATGCACGACACCTTCCCTGGGTCGTGGCAACAGGACGTACACGTCTCGCCCGACCGCGCGTCCGCGTACTACGCCGTGTTCGCGTGCCAAACGCTGATTGCTGGCGACGTCGGGAAACTCGGCGTGCGGCTGATGTCGTGGAACGCATCGGCGAACATCTTCGACGAGGTCGCGTCGAACGCAGCCTCCCCATTCCTGCGCAAGCCGAACAATTTCCAGACGTGGCAGAAGTTCATCGAGCGATGGATCCTGTCCAAGCTCGCGCACGGAAACGCCTACGTCCTGAAGGAGCGCGACAACCGGAACGTCGTGGTGAAGGGCTACGTCCTCGACCCGTGCACGGTGCAGCCGCTCGTTTCGGAGTCCGGCGCGGTTTTCTACAGGCTGAATTCGGACCGGCTCGCTGGTATCGAAGAGCAGGCGATCGTGCCCGCGTCCGAAATCATGCACGACCCTTATTGGTGTCTCGAGCATCCGCTCGTCGGCGTGTCGCCCATCTACGCGGCGGGCCTGGCGGCGACGCAGGGCCTCGAAATGCAGGAGGCGTCGGCGCGGTCGTTCCGAAACGGAGCGGTCCCGAGCGGCGTGCTCGTCTCGGCGCAGCGCATCGACGACGCGCTCGCGAAGGACTACCAAACCCGGTGGGAGACGAACTACGGCGGCGCCAACCGCGGCCGCACGGCAATCCTCGGCAATGGCCTCGACTACAAACGGCTGACGGACAACGCCGTGGATTCCGAGGTCGTCAATCAACTGAAGATGTCGGCAGAAATGGTATGCACGACGTACCACGTGCCCGGCTACAAGGTCGGCATCGGCGCGAACCCGACTTTTCAGAACGCCGAGATCCTGAACCAAATCTACTACGACACGTGCCTTCAACCGCTCGTGCAGGCGATCGAGACGACGCTGACGGAAGGGCTTGAGCTCGAGCAGAAGGGCTACGTCGCGAACCTGAACGAAGACGACCTCCTGCGCATGGACAAGACGGCCCAGGTCGAATTCGCGGCGAAGGGCGTCGAACGCGCCATCTTCGCGCCTAACGAAGCGCGCGCCATGTTCAACCGGAAGCCGGTCAAGGGTGGCGAATCGCCGATGGCGCAGCAGCAGAACTATTCGCTGGCCGCGCTCGCCAAGCGCGACGCGAAGGACGACCCGTTCGAGACCGCCAAGCAGACGGCGCCGGCACCGAAGCCCGAAGCGGCGAACGAGCCGAACCCCGACGCGGCGAAGTTTGCCCATGCCCTGATGCGCAAGGCTCGCGATGCTGCCCATGTCTGACGCCATGCGCCCATACCTCGTCCGGAAGTCGCAACCGGCGCCGGTTGCGGTCCCCCTGCCGGAACCCGTCGCGCCGGCGGTCGTGCACGTCGAGCGAATCGTCGAGAAGGCGGCCGCACCGGCGAAGCCTTCGGCCTGGCGGTTCGAGGTCGTGCGCGGCGACGACAACCTGATCATCGAAATCATCGCAACGCCGATTACCTGACGATGCTCGTGCTCGTGTTCAATTCTCCGCAAATGGGCGAGGAATCAAGCTACAACCGGAACCGAGTTCCGGTCGAGCTCTCGTCGCGGACGATCACCGCACGCGTGCGGATGGTGAAGTCGGTGTCGGGCGACGTGATGCCGCCTGCGTCGACGGGCGTGCGGATCGGCATTTACACCGACCCCGCGCAACCGCCGACGTATACGCCATGGCTGACCGGCGTCGGCGAGGCGATGGGGAACCTGTATTCCGCGTCCATCATTCTCCCGAATGGGCCGTTCGCTCTGTATGCCGAGACGCAGCAAGCGGGTGTCGCCTCGTTCGGTTGCTCTGGCATCGTGAACGACAGCGGCGCGAAGCTGCCGTCGCAGGCGGGGTTCTGGGTGACGGACCGCCGTGCGGAGGACTTCTCTCTGCATCGCGTCGAGCACCCGCCGAAGTGGGTGCCGCTGAACATTCGGAAGCCGACGGCGAAACCGTTCAAGGCGCGCCCGGCGACGACCCCGATGTCGAGTCTCGCGAACGCTTGGTCGTATTCGTGGGGCGCGCATCAGCGGAATGTGATGTTTCGCCGACTCGAAAAGACGATGCTCGGCGACTACACGACCGTCCCCGAGCAGAAATATTCATATTACGGAGAGGCGGTCGAGAACGAGACGCATCGCCCTGGGCTGGACAAGCCGACAGCGTTCACGATCAAGGACGGTCCGCGCAACGTCGCGACGACCGGCTACGTGACCGACGGGCAACTGCGCCGGCGCGGCGGCCGGATCTGGACAGAGTCGAACGGGCGCGTCGCGTTCCAGCAGGCGCGCGCGATCGCGCTGCCGCCGGGAATCGCGCCGACGCGCATGACCACGGGCGAGGGCGCGGTCGTGTCGCTGGCCGGTTGGTATCTGCCCGATGGCGTCCAGCAGAAGAGCGACGGGTCGTCGTATGTGATGGCGGGCGACTACTCGCAAATGGTCGGCCCGAAGTACATGCGCGAGCCCTGGGCGGGCGAACTGTTCAGCAACCTGTATCCGGACGGCACGCGCAAGACGCGCGAGGGATTTACCTACGACGTCGCCGACACGCTGAACCATCGCCTCGTCCGCGGCGACATCGGCGCCGGGCACCCCGACCTCTCGAGCCTCGGCATCGTCACCATGTCCGACTGTATGCCGGCCGGATACGTGCAGGCGGCGACCCGCGGCGAGGTCGCGTGGATGCACTTGCTCGGCAACACGGACGGCACGCCGTCGACTTACTGTAACGCGCCCTGGGGGCGCCGTTACTGCCAGTTCGACGGGAAGATGTATCACACGAACTTCCTCGGCGACTCCCTCGTCCGCACGAACGTCGATGGGTCGAACCCGGAATTCGTCATTGGCGGCGGCGCTCAGAAGACGGACGCGCAGCTCGGCGTCGGCGGATGGCTGCAGGTTTCGAGTGTGCCGCTAGCGACGCATCGTGCCGCGCTCGTGACCGGCGACGCGGCGGCGGCGACGCTGACCCGCCCGCAGGGATTCGTTTTCGACGACGACGGAAACGCCTACATATTCTTGCGGTACGCGTTCCTTATCGTGAAGTGGACGCGGGCGACGAACCAAGTGTCGCTCTGGGGCGTGCCTTCGGCGGCGAACATCACGCAAGGCGCGGGCTCGTCGTATCACCACGAAGGGCACCTCTGCATCAGCGACGGAACGGTATTCCCCAAAGGCACGATCATCCTGACGTGCTGGTCAGACGGTCACTTCAAGTTCGACCCGAACGGGGGCGGTTTCGGGAGAATGATGTCGGCCAGCGAGCGGCATCTCCGGATGGGGCCGATGAATCAGGTCGACCTTTCCGACTATTCATTCTGCTCCGACATCTTCGCGAACGAGCTCTCGCTTTGGGGCAATGACGCTGGCGCGCAAGAGCAGGTCGTCGTCGCCCGCACCGCCAGCGACCCGACACCGAGCGAATCCGCAATCATCCGCGGCGCCGACGCGTGGGCCGCTTACATGGCGTCGACGCACGGCGCCGGCGGATACGGCGAGCTCGGCCTGCCGAACGTCGAAGACATGGGCGGATGGACAGACTCGGCGATTACCGCCTACCTCCCGGTGTGGGGCGTCCCGACGGCGTCGATCGCCGACGTCATCACGTTCGTCCGCTGGTACACGCATCACCTCGATTACACGGCGCCAGCGCCGGACACGACCCCGCCGGCCGCACCGATCGCCTCGCTCACCCTCGTGCAAGTCACCTATCACTGAAGGAACGCCATGTACACACTCACCCTGCAAGGCACGACCGGTCCTGAATCGGACATCGCGAAGGTCCGCGTCTACGTCAATAGCACGCAGAAGGCGGAAGTCGACACGACGCCCGGTGCGCAGTTCACCGCGCAAGTGACCTGGCCGGCGAACGGCGATGTCGTCGTCGAATACTCGTTCGTGGACGCCGCCGGCAACGAGTCGGCGAAGCACAATCAGACGGTCACGATCCCCGACAAGCAGGCGCCTGCGATGCCGGTCGACGACCTGACGCTCGTGTCGGTCGTCTGGGCGTAAGGGGCAATCCGTGGCCGGCGACCTGAAGCTGAAATACGCCGCGAGCGTCGCGCCGACGGTGACGAACCTGCACTCGCTCGCCTCGGCCCAGGATTGGGCCGCCGGGTGGACGAGTGCTAGCGTCAACAACACATCGAACTGCTACGCGGACTATCTCTACGGCGGCACGTTCACGACGCACGCGAGCAACCGGCAGGCGGGCGTGATCAATGTCTACGTGATCGCCGCGCTGAACGACACCCCGACATGGCCGGCGACGTCGTCGGGGACGATCGGCACGGAAGGCGCGCTCGCGTTCACCGACCTTGAAGAGCGGGACACGTTGGCGCGCATTCTTTGCTCGATCGTCGTCGACAACACGGCGAGCGCGATCTACACGTTCCCGCCGACGGGCATCGCGCAATTGTTCGGGGGCGCGGTCCCGCCGTACCACGCGCTATACGTCGCGCAAAACTGCTCGACGACTACAACCGCGGGGCTTGCCTCGTCGGGAAGCGCGATCTATTACACGCCGACTTATTGGCAGTACACATGACGATTCGGCGCATCCGAGGACGTCAGCCGACGACGCGCGCGCCAATCGCGCCCGAGTTCGCGCACGGGTTGCAGATGGCAATCGGCGGGCGCACGGACCCGGAGTTCTACCGCGCGCCGAGCAGTTCGGCGTCTATCCATCGCATCGGCCGCGGCACGACGTCGCCGACGACCGCGGGTGACCCGTGGCCGGGCGGGATCGGATACAAGGTCGACTCGTCGATCAGCAACGTCATCCGCGCCGCGACCACGAGCAACGATCCAGACACGTTGATCGAGATCCTCGCCGGCTCGTGGACATTCCAGGTCTGCGTCTACAACCCGAGCGGATCTGGGACGAACCCGGGATTCTTCCGATCGGGGGACACCGAGACCGGAGCTACGTTCGTCATCGACAACGGGAGCACGCGTCGTCCGTGGGTGCGGGTGAACGGGTCGGACATCCTCAAGGCGGCCGCGGGGCCGCAATGGCCGACATCCGGATTCGTCAATTTCATTTTCCGTTTCGTGCAGTCGACCTCGGTCGATGTGTGGTGGGGCGGCGTCCAACAATACCTCGTTACGCATAACACGGCCCAGATCGGGCTCGGCCTAACGCTCGGCGTCTACGTCCTCGGTCGCCAAAACGGAAGCGAGTACATCAACGGAACGTATTCGGCGGCGCGCTGGTGGAATCGTGCGTTGACCGATGACCAAGTGCGCAGGCTCGCGCGCGACCCGAATGTGTTCTATGCGCCAATGCCGAGTATGCCCGTCATCGGATTCTCTGCGGCCGCTTCGTTCAATGCCGCTTGGGCGGGTGCCGCAAATCAGGTTGTCTCGTCCGGAGCGCGCGCGGCATGAAGAAAAACCAAAGCGGCCAGGTTGTCGTTGCGCAACTCGTCAGCAAGACCGACGGGTCCGCGGTCACGAGCGGGACGACGACCGTCTACGTCCTGGGCGACGGCGGTACGCAGGCGACCGGCAGCGTCGGCTCTGGCGCGGCCACGCACGAAGGCAACGGCGTCTGGTCATACGCGCCGGCGCAGGCGGAATCGAACTACGACCACGTCGCCTTCACCTTCGTCAACACGAACGCTGTCAACGCGACCGTCCAGATCTACACGTCGTTCCCGCAGACCGGCGACAACTACGCGCGCATCGGGGCGCCGGCTGGCGCGAGCGTATCGGCAGACATTGCAGCCGTCGCTGGATACGTGGACACGGAAGTTGCGGCAATCAAGGCAAAAACGGACAACTTGCCGAGCGATCCCGCCGATGCATCTGACATCGCCGCTTCGTTCTCTACAGTCAACAGCACGCTTTCGACGATTGCCGGCTATATCGACACGGAAGTCGCGGCGATCAAGGCCAAGACGGATAACCTGCCGAGCGACCCGGCGGACGCATCTGACGTTGCCGGCCTAATCGCGGCGGTCGAAGCGAAGGTTGACACGATCGACGGCATCGTAGACGCGATCCTTGTCGACACCTCGGAAATCGGTGCCGCCGGCGCGGGCCTGACCGTGCTCGCTACCGCGGCCGCCCTGTCCACTGTGGCCGGTTACGTCGACACGGAGGTAGGGGCGATTAAGGCCGTCACGGACAAACTCGACGACACCCTCGAAGACGACGGCGGGACCTACCGCTTCACAACCAACGCGCTCGAGCAGGCGCCGAGCGGCGGCACGCCGCCGACGACTGCGCAGATCGCCGACAAACTCCTCGGCCGAAATGTTGCCGGCGGATCCGATGGTGGGCGCACGGTGACCGACGCGCTCCGCACGTTGCGCAACAAGTCGGAAATCGCGGCCGGAACGCTGACGGTCTACGAGGAAGACGACAGCACGCCGGCATGGACTGCGTCCGTCACGACCGCGGCCGGCGACCCGCTGTCGTCCATCGACCCGACGTGATGAATGCTTACCCGTTACTGGCAATGGACGTCACGCGCTGCCGCACCGGCGGCGAGCTCGCTGCCGTTCGGGCCGCTTCGGTTCCGCGCGTGGACATCGCGCGCGGCGAACGTTGCGGTCTCGTCCTTGCCGTTCGGACCGTTGCGGTTCCGACAGTGGACAAGCGGGGAGGCAACGCCGCCGCAACCGCCGCAGATCGGGTACGGGGGCGGACCGGTGCGCCTGCGGGTCGACCCTCTGATTCGGATGCGGTTGGAACGGGACGACGAGGTCGTCGCCTTTGTGGTCGCGGCGGCCGCCGCTGCCGGACTCTTGGACGGATGACCTGATGGACAACATCGAACAACTCGCCGAGCACGTCATCCAGGCGGTCGAGGTGCTGATCGACAAGCGGCTACGCGGTGTCACCGACGCCATCGCCGCCGTGCGCGTGGAAATGAAGGACGCCGGATACCTGAAGCGCGACGACGTCGCCGGCCTCGCCAGCAAGGAGGCGACCGACGCGCGCATCGCCGGCCTCGACGAACGTCTGCGCGAACTCGCTGCCGACATCACCGCGCGCCCGACGCTGGACGTCCTGCGCGCCGAAGCGGCCACGGCGGCCGGCAAGGCGGCGGCGGAAATGGTCGCCGCGCTGCCGAAACCGGAGAACGGGAAGTCGGTCACGGTGGACGATGTGCGCCCGCTGCTCGAGCAGATGGTCGCGGCGATTCCGCGGCCGAAGGACGGGGCTCCTGGCCGGGACGGTGTCGACGGGAAGGACGGCGTGCCGGGCGCCAACGGCAAGGATGGCCGGGACGGCGTCGACGGGAAGGACGGCGTGCCGGGCGCCAACGGCAAGGATGGCCGGGACGGCGTCGACGGGAAGGACGGCGCGCCAGGCGCCAATGGCAAGGACGGGCGGGACGGCGTCGATGGGAAGCCGGGCGCGGATGGCGTGCACGGGAAAGACGGAGCGAACGGCGCGGACGGGAAGGACGGCGATCCGGGGCGCGATGGGAAAGACGCGACGGTCGATTACAACGCGCTGCACGCCTACATCATCGAGAAGGTCGTCGCGGCGACGCCCCCTCCCGCGAAGGATGGCATCGACGGGAAGGATGGGCGGGACGGGAAGGCTGGCGTCGACGGCCGCAACGGGGACAAGGGCGAGAAGGGCGAACCCGGTCCCGCCGGCAAAGACGCCGACCTCGCCACCCTGCGCGACATCGTTGCGATCGCAGTCAAGGCGGCCGTCGCGGACATCCCGGTCCCGAAGGATGGCGCGCCCGGGGAGAACGCCGATCCGGTCGACATGGATGCCGTCGCGTCGATGCTCGAGGTCGCGGTCAGTCGCGCCGTCGATGCGCTGCCCAAGCCGAAGGACGGCGCGGACGGCCTGTCGATGAAGGACGTCTCGATCGACCTCAAGGAAGACGGCCGGACCATCGTGTTCCGCTTCCTCGTAGAAGGCGTCGAGAAGTCGTTCGAGATCGTGTGCCCGTGGCAAATCTACCGCGAGGTGTTCAAGGCCGGCACCCGCTACCAGCGTGGCGACTCCGTCACCTATGGCGGGTCGCAATGGTTCGCGCGGAAGGACACGACCCAGACGCCGGGCACCGGCGACGATTGGGTGCTCGCCGTCAAGCGCGGCCGGGACGGGAAGGACGGATCGAGTGAATGAAGCCGCTGCCCGATTGGCGGAACCGCACGGTCGCCTGCCTGGCGAGCGGCCCGAGCCTGACGGTCGAGGACTGCGTGCGCGCCCGGGAATCGGGATGGGCGACGGTCGTCACGAACACGACCTACCAGCTATGCCCGTGGGCGGACGCGCTCTTCGCGCACGACTCGCAATGGTGGAAGGCGCACATCGCCGGCGTGCGCCGTTGCTTCGCCGGGCGCCTCTTCTCGCCGTCGTTGCACGTCCTGTATCGCGGGGTGGAGTCGCTGGCGGTCAACATACAATGGCGAAATTTCCACAACTCCGGGGCGAACGCGATCTCGCTCGCGATGGTATGCGGGGCGTCGCGGATCGTTCTGCTCGGCTTCGACTGCGCGCTGACCGGCGGCCGCTCGCACCATCACGGGGATCACCCGGGCGCGCTGCGCAACTGCGACACGATCGACAAATGGCCGGCGCAGTTCGCCAAGGTCGCGGCGTATGCGGACAAGCGTCGGATCCTCGTATTCAACGCGTCGCGAGTATCGGCCCTGACGTGCTTCCCACGGGTCGCGCTCGAGCAGGTGCCGGCGTGAGCTACTGGACGGTCCCGCCTATGTGGGAGGGGCGCACCGTCGCCATCCTGGCGTCCGGTCCGTCGATGTCGCCGGCCGTCGCCGCGGCGGTAGGCCACCTCCCGCGCATCGCGATCAATTCGACCTATCGGCTGGCGCCGGACGCGGACGTCATCTATGCCGCCGACGCCCGTTGGTGGAACGCCAACCCGGAGGCGATGTCGTGCCCGGGCATCCTCGCGTCGATCGAGCACACGCCGGGCAAGCGATCGAAGGAGACGCCCGAGGCGGTCCGCGTGCTGCGCTACACCGGGCGGCATGGGTTCGACGCGGACCCGGGATGCCTGCGGACGCACACGAACAGCGGGGCGCAGGCGTTGCAAATCGCCGTGCACGCGCGCGCGGCGCGGGTGCTGCTCTGCGGGTTCGACATGCGCGGCGCCCATTGGCACCCGCAGCACCCGGATCCGATGGGAAACCCCGACGCGCAGACGTTCGCCAAGTTCCTCCGCGCGTTCCGCGATCTCGCCGTTGCGCTCGCGCCGACCGGCGTTTCGATCATCAACTGCACGCCCGGCAGCGCGCTCGACTGTTTCCCGCGCGAACCGCTGGCCGATGCCTTGCACGTTTCCGCGATGGGGGCCGCGTGAGGGACTTCCTCTGCCAAATCAGGGACGCGCAGCGCGCGGCCGCGCAAGTGTTCGGGGTGCGGACGGTCGCCGATGTCGTGACCGCCGACGAACCGATCACGCTCGCCGAGGCGCGGCTGCACCTCCGCGTCGACGCCTACGGGTCGCCGCCGGAATCCGACGACGACGAGTGGATCACCGCGCAGATCCCGGCCGCCCGCGAGTATTGCGAGCGCGAGCTCGGCCGCGCCCTGGCTCCGCGCACGCTGGAAGTCGGGACGAACGCGTTCCCGGCGGTTGCGGTCGACCGGACGGCGGGCAAGGCGTTCACCCTGCCGTTCGGCCCGGTGACGTCGGTCACGTCGGTCATCTACACCGACAGCGACGGCGTCGACCAGACGCTCGACTCGGCGGGCTACGCGCTCGACCCCTACGCGACCCCGTCGCGGGTCGTCCTGACCTACGGGTCGACCTGGCCGGCGGCGCGCGCGTCGCTGAACTCGGTCCGGATTCGGTACGTCACCGGGTATGTCGACGCGGTCGAGTCGCCGCTGCGGCCGATCCTGCCGCGGCAGGCGCGCGCCGCAATCCTGCTCATGCTGGGGCACCTCTACGAAAACCGGGAGGCGACCGGCACCGACAAACTGCTCGAACTGCCGCTCGGCGTGATGTCGCTGCTCGAGCTCGTGCCGGGTCGCGAACGCCTGGGGATGCGATGAACGCGGGCGCCCTTCGCCATCGGGTCACGTTTCAGCGCGCGGTCGATTCGCAGGATGCGGACATCGGCGAGCCCGTGCGGTCGTGGGACGAGGCGAACGGCGTGACGGTCTACGCGGCGGTCGAGCCTATCCGCGGGCAAGAGGGCGAGGTCGCCGGCGGCGTCGAGTCGTCGATCGACACCCGCATCCGCGCCCGGTTCTCGCCGACGCTGCAGGCGTTCACGCCGAAGGACCGCGCGGTGTGGGACGGCCGTTACTACAACGTGATCGAGGTGCGCGACATCGAGACGCGCGCGCGGGAACTCCACTTCTACTGTCGGAGCGGGCTCAATGCCGGATAGCGTCACCTGGCGGGTCGATGGTCTGTCGGCGCTCGGCGACCGCCTGCGCAAGCTCGGCAATCCGGGCGCGCAGCGCATCGCGACGGCGATGACGAGCGCGGCCGCGCAGGTCATCAAGAAGCGCGCGAAGCGGAAGATCGAGACGAATCCGTCGGTCGACACCGGCTCGCTACGCGACGCCGTGATCGTCAAGAAGATCCCGAAGTCGCAAACGACGCTGACGTCCGAACATATAGTGACCGCCCGCGGTCGCGGCAAGGTCAGCAAGAAGACCGGCAAGAAGCAACCGGACGCGCCCTACGCGGCGATCGTCGAGTTCGGCAGCGTCCACATGCCAGCCGAACCGTACCTGCGCCCGGCCATCGACGAGGGCAAGCAAGAGGCGGTCGAGGCGATGAAGGCGCGCGGCGCCGCCCGACTGACGAAGGCGGGCACATGATCGCCGCCGTCGTCAATTCAGCGTGCAAGGCGATTTTCGCGAATCGCTTCTACCCGACCACGTTCGCACAAAAGGACGGCGGGCTGCCGCGCTGGCCGGCGGGTCGGTACACGATCATCGACGCCGTCGCCTCGCCGACCGTCTGCGGGACCGATGACGAGTCGACCGACGACGTCCGGGTGCAAATCGACGTGGTCGCCGAGACGCTTGCCTCTTGCATGAGCCTGACCGCCGACGTCGTCGCCGCGCTGCAGGACACCGATCCGCCGTGCGTGCGCGACAGCGGTCCCCGATACACGTTTGACGAAGAGACGCGGACGCACCGGTCCGTGACCGACTTCGTCTTCTACCAATCAAGCGAATCGACCTCGTAAGGGATTCCGTTCCAGCAGTCCGCGTCACCTACCGAAAGGACGAACCATGAGTGCAGGCAAGCGTTACAAGTTCCAAGGGTCGGAGATCCAATTCACGTCGGATTTCGACGATGCGTCGCCCGGCCCGCTGTCGGTGTCGGGTATCTCGAAGACGAACCCGGCGGTGGTCACGGTCGCGGACACGAGCTCGCTCGGCGCGACGAACGACGTGACGGCCGTCAAACTGGACAGCGTCGAGGGGATGACCGAGGTCGACGAAGAGGTCTTCCTCGTGCAAGTGCTGTCCGGCACGACGTTCTCGCTGCTGAACGTGGACGCGACCGGGTACGGCACGTTCAGTGGGACGGCGCTCGCCTACCCGGCGGTCATGACGAACTGGTGCGAGATCACCGGCATGAACCGCCAGGGCGGGTCCTCGCCGGAAATCCCCGCGTCCACCGTCTGCTCGGACTTCGCCGAGTTCGAGATCGGGCTGCCGGACTTCGGCACGGTTCAGTTCGATTTCAACTACGCGCCGCTGACGACCGTGCAGGCGTCGCTCGAGACGTTCCAGCAGTCGGGCGAGAAGTGCGCGATCCATTACTCGCTGCCGAAGTCCGGCGGCGAGCGGTGGGTGCTCGGGTTCATCCAGCAAACGGGCGAGCAGGGCCAGAACGGCGGCCTGTGGACCGGCAGCGCGACGTTCCGCGCCACCGGGAAGCCGGTCACCGTCACGCCGTAAGGATCGCGATGACGCGGGATGAACTGATCGCCGCCATGAAGGCGGACGGCGCGAGCGACCTGATCAAAGTCGAGGTGCCGCGATGGGGCGTGCTGTACGTGCGCCCCGTCACGGTGCAGGAAGCCGAGACGTTCGGGAAGCCCGGTGAGGAAGGCGGCGAGCAGAGTCAGTTCGCCATCCTCGCCGCGCGCGTGATCTGCGACGAGAAGGGGAAGCGCCTGTTCGACCCGGAGAACCCGGCCGACCTGGCGCTGCTCGCGGCTCGTCGCTCGTCCGACTTGATGAAGGTCATCACGGCGGGAACCGAACAGGGAAACTGACCGGGCGCGAGGTCTTCGTTCACGACCTCGCGCTCGCTTTCGGGGAACGCGCGCCGGAACTGAAACGTCGGATGTCCGAGCGGGAGTTCGGCGCGTGGTCGAAGTACGCAGCGCAGAAGGGGATGCCATGGCAGCGGATCGAGGTGCAGCTCGCGCGAATCGCGATGTTGCTGGAAGCCGGGTTACTCGGAGAGAAGCGCGTGCGGCTCGTTGACTACATGGGCGCAACGCTCGATGAACTGTTGCAGGGCAAAGCAGACACGCTGGCAGACGACGTCGAAGACGCATTCGGCGAGGGCATTGTGATCAGGAGGGGCGCGTAATGGCTGCAGGCGGATCAATCGGCGCACTCGTCGTCCGGCTCGGGCTGGACGCCAGCGAATATGTCGCGGGCCTCAGCAAAAGCGAATATCAAGCACAGAAATTCGCCCAGAACACCCGCCGAGCTATCGCCGAGGTTGCGAAGGTGCTCGGCGGGCTGGAAGTCGCGCGCCAGGTCTACGAGAACACGAAGGCGATCATCGAGCAGGCGGCGTCTCTGAACGACCTCGCCGACGCAACCGGCTCGACCGTCGAGAACCTGTCGCGCCTGTCGAATCAGGCGAAGATTGCCGGGACGGATTTCCAGACGTTGCAGGGGCTCGTGCTCAAGTTGTCCGCCGGCATGGCGGGCGCGGACGACGAGTCGAGCAAGGTCGGGGCGGCGCTGAAGTACCTCGGCGTCACCACGCGCGACCCGGCGCAGGCGTTGCAGGAAATCGCGGTCAAGCTGAATACCTATGCCGACGGCGTCGGCAAGGCCGGGCTCGCGGTCGCCCTGTTCGGCAAGCAGGGGCCGGCGTTCCTGGCGACGCTGAAGGACATCGCTGAATTGCAGGACGTCGGCGCGACGGTCAGTGCGAAGCAGGCGCAGGAAGCCGAGGCGCTACAGAAGGAGCTCGCCCGGCTGACTGTCGAGTCGCGGGGCTTCGCAAACATCATCCTGAACGACGTCGTGCCCGGGCTCACGCAGATGATTCGGGAGATTCGGGAAAGTACGGTCGTCGCCGGCGGTCTGTTCAATGCCTTCCGGCTCTTCTCTGGGCTGGACCTGTCCAACCCGGCGAAGAAAATCGACGAGATCACGAAGAATATCGCGTGGCTCGAGGGACAGAAGACGACCGGCGGGCTATTCAGCGACTTCAACAACCGATTCGTCCAAGGGCAGATCGACGACGCGAAGAAGCAACTCGAATACGCGAAGCTAGTGCTCGCGCAGCGGCAACCCGGGCCGCGCAGCTTCCGCAACGCTGACCGCGAGGTCGCGGCGCTCACCAAACCACAAGTCGACTTCCGCGTACCGAAAGAAGATAAGGGAACGCGCGAAGCAATCAGCGAGGCGCAGCGATACCTCGAGGCGTTGGAGAAGCAACTGCAGGCCACGTTCGAGCTATCCGAGGTCGAGAAGGCAGAGGTCGCAATCTTCGACATGCGGGCGAAGGGCGTCGCCGGCCTGACGCCGGTCATCGAGGCGCAGATTCGCGACTACGCGACACAAATCCAGTTTTCCAAGGATGCGGCCGACGCCGAAAAGAAGAGGCTGCAGGTCGAGCAGGAGGCAGCGCGCATCCGCGAGCGCATCTCGCAGGAGACCACGCGCCAGATCGAGCAGGAGCAGCGCGAGGCCCAGAACATCCGCGAACAGAACGAGCAGTTGCGCGAGCAGTTGATCTTCCTGAAGAGCGGCGAAGACGGACTGCGCAGCTACACGGACGCCAAGCTCGCGAAGGCGATCGCCGAGAAGGAAGACCAGGCGGCGATGCTCCAGAACGCCGGCGCGGCGCAGGCGGTCATCGACGCCGTCCGCCAGCAGGCGGCTGCGCTGCGCGAGCGGCAGGACATCCTCGCGAAGACGAAGATCGCCGAGCAACTGAAGCGGGAAGCCGACGCCATCCGCTATGCGCAGGAGCAGATTTTCGACATCGGCGCCAACGCGCTCGCGGACTTCGTCGACGGCACGAAGTCGGCAAAGGACGCGCTGCGGTCGTTCCTTAGCGACCTGCAGCGGTTCCTTACCGCGCAGGCGTTCCAGACCATCAAGGGCAGCCTGTTCGGCGGACAGGGCGCCGGGCTCGACATCTTCTCGCTGCTGTTCAAGAACGTGAACTTCGGTTCGCTGTTCGGCGGGTTCGGTGGATTCGGCGGCGGCGGCGGAATCCCCGGCATCGGGTTCAGCGGCGGCGGGTTCGGCGAGCACTTCGCGTCGGGCGGCATCTCGTCCGGCGGGCTGGCGCTCGTCGGCGAGCACGGCCCGGAGGTCGTCAACCTGCGCCGCGGGCAGCAAGTGTATTCGGCGCCGGACTCGAAACGGATGTTCGGGCGCCCGCGCAACGAGCGACCGATCGCCATCTACCAAACGATCAGCGGCAATCAGTCGACGCAATCGCTGCGGCAGATCCGCGCCGCGGCGCGTGACGGCGTGATGGCAGGCATCAGGGACCGTTGATATGTCCGACTTCGATACCGTCCGCTTCCCCGTGCGCGTGAGCATGGATGCGCGCGGCGGCCCGCGCTTCAAGACGTCCGTCGTCACCATGGCGAGCGGTGCTGAATCGCGCATCCGCGAGTGGGAGCTCGAGCGCGGAGAATGGAACGTCAGTTTCCACGCGAAGACGCCGCGCGAATGGACGCCGATGCTGTCCTTCTTCCGCGCCATCGCCGCCGGGCAGAGCAATACATTCCGGTTCAAGGATTGGCTCGACTACACGTGCGAGCCCGGCGAGGGTTTCTTCGTCAGCGTCCCGGGCAGTCCCGCGCAAGTGCAGATGGTGAAGCGATACACCTACGGCGGGCAGACCTACGACCGGTTCATCACGAAGCCCATCAGCGGGAAGGTGATCACGGACGCCAGCGGACTCGACTATTCGACCGGCCTCGCCGACAGCGGGTCGACGTGGTACGGCGAGTTCGATTGCCATTGCCGATTGAATACCGACGTCATGCAGGCGCAGATCATCGACAAGAGTCAGGCGCGCGGTTTCATCGTCGGGTGGGATGACATCGAAATCGTGGAAGTCATCCACGAGCGGTCATGAAGACGATCGGCGTCGACCTCGATTGGGAGCTCGGCCGCTCGCTGGCGCGGCTGGCGACCTGTATGCGGCTCACCCGCCGCGACGGCAGCGTCTACGGGTTCACCACGAACAGCAAGGCAATGGAAATCGACGGCCTGCTCTACGAACCGGCGTTTTCCATCAACCCGAGCGACATCGCCAGCGGCTCGGACCTCGACACCGACGACCTGCAGACCGACGGCATCCTCGACTCGGAGACGATTACCGAGGACGACATCCGCGCCGGCCGGTGGGACTACGCGGCGTTCCAACTGTTCCAGGTCAATTGGGCGGACCTGTCGCAAGGGAAGAAGAAGGACCGGTCGGGACACCTCGGCAAAGTCACCGTCAACCGCGCGACCTTCATAGCCGAACTGCTCGGCGAAATGGAGACGTATGCGATCGGCATCGGGCAGAAGACGCAGCCGGCGTGCCGGACTTCGCTTGGCTCGACGCTCTGCGGCGTGACGCCGGTCGAGGTGACGGGAACGATCGACACCGCGGACACCGACTTCTTCACCCTGCACGACTCCGAACGGACCGAGCCCGACGTCTACTTCGACGAGGGGATCATTACGATCCACTTCCCGACCGGTGACCTGTCCTACGAGGTGAAGGGCTACATCGTCGGCCTCTGGGTCACGAAGACCGCCATCGCTTACGACGCGACCGGAGTCACGTACACGATGACGCAGGGATGCGTGCGGTCGCTCACGGCCTGCCAATCGTTCGACAACACGGCGAACTTTCGCGGCGAACCATGGCTGCGCGGGATCGACGCGCTCGTGCAAGTGGGGCGCCATCAGTGATCGCCCGCGACGACATCGTTGCTGCCGCCCGCTCGCTAATCGGCACCCCGTTCCGCCATCAGGCTCGGTTGCCTGGCGTCGGGATCGACTGCCTGAACCTGATCGGCGAGGTCGGGCTGCGCGTCGGCGCGGACGGGTGCGAGCAATGGGCGGCCGACCCCGACCTTTCCGCCTACGGGCGCACGCCGCGTCCGGACATCCTCCTGCGCAAGTGCGACGAATACCTCGACCGGGTGTCGTTGGCGGCCGTCGGCTTGGGCGACGTCCTCGTGATGGCTTTCAAGGTGTTCCCGCAACACTTCGCGATCGTCTCGCGCGTCAACCCGACCTACATCGTGCACGCCTACCCGCTGCCTGGCGTGGCGCGCGTGGTCGAGAACGGCGTCGCGGTGGCGGGCGCGACGGTCGTGCGGGCGTATCGCTTCCGAGGGGTTGAGGCATGACGGCGCTCGTATTTGGCGCGGCTGGCGGCATCATCGGCGGCGTGCTCGGCGGACCGATCGGCGCGTCGATTGGACAGCTCGCCGGCTCGCTGATCGGCAACCTGATCGACCCGCCGAAGATTCAAGGGCCGCGGCTCGGCGACACGAAGCTGCAGCGGTCGTCCTATGGACTGATGATCCCCTACGCTTGGGGCACCGGGCGCATCGGCACCATCGTCATCGACCAAACGGACCTAATCGAGCACGAGCACAAGGAAGGCGGCAAGGGCGGTCCGGAAATCACGAACTACACCTATTCGGCCTCATGGTGCGCCGCGCTCTGCGCGCGTCTGCCGAACCGCACCGAGGCAATCCTCGGCATCACGCACCTATTCCTCGACGGCCGCCTCATTTGGACGCAGGAAAGCGCGGACGAATGCCCGTGCACCGTCTACACCGGCAGCGAGACGCAGGAACCGGACCCGACGTTCGAGGCGATTCACGGCGTCGGCAACGTGCCGGCCTACCGCGGGACCGCTTACCTCGTCTTCACCGACTTCGACCTGACCGACTACGGGAACCGCATCCCGAACGTCGAGGCGGTGATTTTCACGAAGGGCGGCGAGATTCCGTGGCGGGTGTCGAACTTCAGCGCGTGGGGGACGCCGCTGCATAGCAACTTCTACCATGCGTGCGCGACCTATCAGAATGGCGTGATCACGACCGTCGAGATGGGCAACGGGGCGGACGACACCTTCCGCATCCGCCAGTTCCACACCGACGGCACGCAAATCGGCTCGACCATCGAGCAAGTGTGTCCGCTGCCTGGCACGACTGCCGTGTTCGCTGTCACGAACGCGAACATATTCATGCGGACCGATGGTAGCGACGACCATTGGTTCTACTGGAACGAGACTACGCAGGCGATCGAACAGGGGTTCACGATCGCCGGAGGCGGCAGCAACCCGACGACCGTCGGCGCGCCGATGCTCAAAATCGGCGACTCAATCTATTCGGTCGGACATTCCGGGTTCGATTGGTCGCTCTCGCGCTGGTCGGCCGAGACCGGGGCGGCCGGGGCGCTGGTCGGCAGCGTTGCCGTGCGAACCGCGACCAGCGGATACAACTTCGCGCCATCGCTCGGCACGTCCAGCGAAGACAACGTCATCTACCTGTTATGGGAGGACTCCGACGGGTTCCGGATGCGTAAGGTCGACGCTACCGACCTGACGACGATCCACTCGTGGGAGCCGGCCGACCTCGCCGGCACCTACCTCGAGCACCAGGGCATCACGTTCCACGTCGAGGGCGGCCTGATTTGCAACGGCCGCAACGTGTCGAGCGGCGTCTATGAAATCCGGCTTGTCCAGATCGACGGATCCTACGGGCTCGCGAACGTCGGCGGCACCATCCCGACGACCGGACCGACGCCGACGCAGTCGATTTGGCTCGGCGGCGGCCTCCTGCTCGACCCGAACGGGGTCTATTCGATCAACCCGCCGGCCGAACCTGAACTACTGTCGGACATCGTAGACGACATCACGAGCCTAACGCCCAGGGGCAGCGCGAACACGGACGAGCTCACCGACGAGGTGCGATGGTTCCTGCTCGGCTCGGAAATGACGGCACGCAACGCGATCGAGAAACTGCGCCCGCCGTTCTTCTTCGATGCCGTGGAAGAGGACTTCGGCATCGTCTTCCGGAAGCGCGGCGACCGCACCGTCTACGAAATCGACGACGACGACCTTGTCCCGTTCGACGATAGCGGAGACCTCCTGCGCACGATCCGCAAGCGCGAGCAGGAATTGCCGCGCACGGTGACGATGACGTACATCGACGTCGACATGGATTGGCAGACCGGCGCCCAATCCTCGCCGCGGCAGACCACGCAATCGCAATACGACGTCACGCTAGAAATCCCGGTCGGCTTCACGGCCCAGGAGGCGGCGCAGAAGTGCTGGTCGATCCAATGCGCCGAGTGGAACGAGCGCGAGTCGTTCCAATGGCAGACGACACGCAAATGGGCAAAGCTGACGCCGTGTACGTTGGTCAAGGTGCGCGGACGCGTCATCCGCCTGCAGAAGACGACCGAGCAACCGGACGGCGCGATCAGTTACGAGGGCGTCCTCGCGGCGCCGTCCATCTATACGCAGACCGCGGCCGGCGCCTCGTCCGGTGGGTCGGTATCGCAGCCCGAGCCGGCGTCGAAGATTGGAACCGAGCTCGTCCTTCTCGACATTCCGGTCCTCACCTTGAACGACGCGCCGTTCGGGTTCTACGCCGCCATGGGACCGTCGGCCGATGGGGCCTGGGGCGGCGCGACCCTGTTCAAGTCGCTCGACGGCGGGATCAGCTATAACGCCGTCGCGAGCACGAGTTCGGCCGCCGTCATCGGCACGACCGCCGACTATCCGTCGCCGGCCTATTCCGGGGCGCTGTCGCACTACCTCGGCGGCGACGTCGTCGAAGAGGACTCGATCGTCGTGCGTCTGCATGACGACGACGCCGCGCTCGATAGCATCACGTCGACGGCGCTGACCAACGGCGGGAACCTCTGCGCGGTGAGTAGGGGCGGCGCCGGGTCTCCGAACCAAATCGAGTGGGAAATCCTGCAATTCCGCGACGCGACCCTGCTCGACACGTCGACTTACCTCCTGACAGGATTCAAGCGCGGGCGGTTTGCCACCTCGACCGCCGACCACGAGACCGGCGACACGTTCGTCCTCCTGCCGACGCTGAACGTCGACGCGCCCGAGCAGGAGCTCGGCGTCGAACTGCTCTACAAGGCGGTGACGTTCGGCCGCGCACTGTCGACCGCGGCGGCGATCCCGTTCATCAATACCGGCATCGGTTCGGAGGAATGGCACGGCGGCGTCGATGGCGGGCTCGAGTCGAACCAGGCGGGCTACGTCCTGACCTCGGCGCACGCCAGCCTGCCGAACGGGCGCGTGATCACCGCCGGCGACAACATCACGATCGACGACGACGGCCCGGGTTCCACGATCACGATAACGGCCGACATCCCACCGCCGTCGCCGTCGGCCGGCGGCGCGATGACCCTTATCAGTAGCGTCACGACCGCAGGAACGCAAGCCTCTGTCGTCTTCTCGTCCATCCCGAGCACCTACAAAGATTTGATGCTCGTGTTCCAGGCGCGGGACACGAACACCAGCAACGCCGACGGCTCGTCGCGGATCGTGCTGAACACCGATACGACGGCCGCGAACTACTCGTCGACTCAATACACGATCGGGTCCGGATCGACGACGTCCACTAACACGGCGGCGGCGACTACTGGCGGCGCGGTATTCGCAAACATCCCCGGGAAGATCAATCAATCGAACGCCTTTGCGGCGGGACGCGTGCTGATCCCGAACTATGCCGGGACGACGTTCTGGAAGGGCTTCATTACGCAGTACGAATCAGCGTTCAACAGCACGCCGACGATTTCAGCGGGCGTCATGTCGGGAACGTGGAAGTCCACTTCCGCGGTAAACGCGATCAAGATCAACTGCTCGTACACGGCGTTCGAGAACGGGTCCGTTTTCTCTCTCTACGGGTTGGGATAAGGGGTGCAACTATGAGCGAAGGAGAGGTGAAGGCGGAGCGCGCCGCAGTCGGGCGCATGGTATTCGATGCCGCGCTCGCGATCGTGGTCGCGGCGACGGGTTACTACGTGTCGACCATCGCGTCTAAGCTCGACCGGCTGGACGAGGCTGACCGGGTGATTCGCGCCGAAGCGTCATCGCGCGCCGAGCGGCTACCGTTGGAGTACGTCCGAAAAGAGGAATACAAGACCGACATCGCCGACATCAAGCGGCTGCTCGAGCGCATTGAGGGCAAGGTCGACCGCAAGGCGGACCGCTCGGATAGTCAGGCATCGGTGCGGCCGACGGCGCCGGGCTCGTGGCGCGACGGGCGGGACGTGAACCGATGAACGACGACGACGCCCGCTTCTCGCTGAAGATGGCGGCGATTCCGATCGCGGCGTTCCTAGTAACGGTTGCGCTGCTCGCCGTCGTCAGGTGGCTCGCGTGATCCTCGACCGCGCTTCGGTCCAGGCAATCACCGGCGACGCCGACCGGTGGACCGATGCGCTGAACAATGCCTGCATCCGGTGGCGCATCACGACTCCGGTGCGCGTGGCGATGTTCCTCGCGCAATGCGGGCACGAATCGGGCGGATTCCGGTCGCTGGTCGAGAACCTGAACTACGGCGCGGCAGGACTCCGCGCGACTTGGCCGACACGGTTCAGCGCGGCCGACGCGCTCGCCATGGAACGCCAGCCGGAACGCATCGCGGAGCGGGCCTACGGCGGGCGGATGGGTAACGGTCCCGAGGGATCGGGCGACGGCTACCGCTACCGCGGGCGCGGGATCATCCAGTTGACCGGCCGCGACAACTACAAGCGCGCCGGCGATGCCATCGGCCTCGACTTCGTCGCCGAGCCCGAGCTCGTCGCTAGGCCCGATTGGGCGGCCGCGACCGCCGGCTGGTTCTGGGCGACCAACGGGTGCAACGCGCTTGCCGACGTTGGCGACTTCCTCGCGATCACCAAGCGAATCAACGGCGGCACGAACGGACTCGCGGACCGGCAGGCGTGGCTCGCGAAGGTGCAATCCATCCTCGGGGCAACGGCCGTGCCGTCGCCTATCCCAACCCAACCCGCTGCGCCGATTGATGATCGCAGCCCGGTCATCCCGACCGAATCACCGCAGGAGTCGAAACCCATGTCCTTCCTCGCATCCTTGCTTCCGATGGTGCTGCAGATGTTCGCCCCGCGCGCCGAGGCGGCGCTCGGCAAGGTGTCCGGCAATCCGACCGCCGCGACCGCGCTGATGACCGAGATCGTCAGCCAGGGCGGGAAGTTGCTCGGCATCCCAGTTGGCCAGACGCCGACCGACGAGCAGGCGGTCGAGGTCGTCGCCGCGTTGAAAAAGGCGCAGGCGGAAAACGCCGCGCTCGTGCAGCAAGTCGAGCAGCACGCGCTCGACTACCTCGACAAGCTGGCGCCCATGTTCGACAAGCTGCAGAAGGCGGACGAGTGGCAGAGACAGTCCGAGCTCGCCGGGCGCAAGGAAGCGGCCGAGCGGCACACCGCCGCCGAGGGCGACGTCGTGCGCCTCGTCGTGAAGGACGTCACGAAGACCAAGCAATACACCCTCGCCACCATCGGCGCGGCTGGCGTCGCTGCGATCGTGGCGAAGGCGATCGTCCCTGAGATTCCGGACTACGTCACGCCCCTGATCGCGCTCGCCGGTCCGCTGGTCGGGCAAGTGATGAAGGAATCGGGCGCGGTCATCGCCTACTACTTCGACGGCACGCCGACCAGCAATGCGGCGTCCGCCATCAACGCGCAGATCGCCAAGATCGACGCACAACGTAACGGAGGTTCGCAATGAAGAAAACCGTCACCCTCGAGATCGACACCGACACGGCGACCGTTCAGGTCAGCGGCGTCGAGCAGCGCGCGACGTTCGCCCCGTCCGGTGACCCGGCGGCGCCGTTCGGGCGCGACCCGTTCGGGACGCCCTACATCAGCGAAGCCGACCGCCAGCGCATGGAAAACCTGATGCGCTACTCGGCCGACGAGGCGGCGAACTACACCGGCACGATCGACCCCGACAAACTCGGGCTCTACGATTGGGCGTTCTACGTGAAGAGCGGACTCTGGAAGAGCGGCGCCAAGGATTACGCCATCTTCACGAAGAAGGCGATCGTCCGCGACCCGGACACCGGCCGCGTCCTGATGAACCCGGAAGCCGAACTCGCCGCGGTCGACGTCAGCGGCTACGACGGCCCGCTGAAGGGGTTCGCGTGAACGTCCGCCAGTATCTCGCCTCCCGGCTGCAGGCGGCGGCGAACGCTATCTCGCCCGAGACATGGGAGGAAATGAAATCGCGGGAAGCGCGCGAGTTCCTGGCGGTGTCTCGCGAGCGCGAGGTCGAGTTCGTCGCCAACGGAAACCCGCCGTTCGGCTACATGCCGCGCGTGATGGGCGACGTCATGGGCGGGCGCCTGCCGGTGTCCGCCCTGACGGTGGCCGAACTCGTGTGGTGGGCGGACGAGTGCGTGCGGTCCCGGCGGATGAACGAGGGGATGCACGCCGCCGAGGGCGTCGCGAAGGATCAGGCGTACCTCGACGTCGCGGTCGCCGAAATGAACCGGCGCGGCATCGGGTACACCGAGCCGTCCGCAACGCCGCCGGTCTTCGCGCCGCCGCCGCTGCACGACCCGAGCCGGGGCCGCTGACCGTGCACCGACTCGTCCGCATCACGCTCGAGTACGAGGTGCGGGTGCCCGGGGCGCCGGCGAACTACGAGTCGCCGCCGCTCCGGTTCACGTATCCGGTCGGGGACGAGAACGACCCCCGCGTCGCGCAAGTGCTCGCCTACTGCCGCGACATGAGCGAGCAGGGCGGGTCGGTGGCATCGGTCGGCGTGCCGCCGACGACGGGGTGATCCGATGGACGATGCGCCGCCGTTCGACCTGACGCTCGAGCAAGCCGCCTACCTGTACCTCTCGGCGGCCGGCGTCATGTGTCGCCTGATCGAAGCCGACATCCCCGACGGCCCATTCGGCGCCGAGATCCCGCGCAAGGTGATGACAGGCGGGCAGGCATCCCAATTGATCCCCGTCCTCGTCTTCCTGCTCGCGCAGAGATTCCCCGCGCTGCTCGACGATGACGTCCTCGCGTCGGCGATTCATGCCGGGGCGCAACCGTTCCCGACGATCAACTAGCGCCCATGCCGACCCCCCCGATGCCGTTGTCGCTGATGCAGCAAGCTGTTGACTGCCTGAAACGATACGGCAGCGAATCGCGCGCCGCCCGCGAACTTCAGATTCCGCGTGCGACGCTGCAAAGCCGGTTGAGAAAGGCAAGACAGAACGGCATCAGTCCGACCCCGTTCCTGATAGACCCGCCGCCAGATGCGACGCTACCTGCCGAGGCAATCATCGCGCGGAGAAAACAGCAGTTCGCGCACCTGCAGAAAGCGGAGAAGGCGAAACACCTGATCCCGGTCAGAGTGGCAGTCGACGGGCCAATCGGGATTAGTCATTTCGGCGATCCCCACCTCGACGACGACGGCACCGACATTGCCAGGATCGAACGCGACGTGAACATCGTCAAGCGGACGCCGGGGATGATGGCGGCGAACATCGGGGACGGCATCAATGCGTGGGTCGGTAGGCTCGCGCGCCTATACGCGGAACAATCAACGTCAGAGGCGGAAGCGATCCGCCTGTATGAATGGTTCCTGCGCGAGGTGCCGTGGCTCTACTGCCTCGGCGGCAATCACCTCGCATGGCATAGCGGGATGGGCGTCGCGTTGCATCGGTGGATTATGAGCAATTGCGCGACGTTGTTCGACAATTCCTCCGTTCGGCTGGAATTGCGATTCCCCAACGGAAGAGCGGTGCGCGTGAATGCGCGTCATGACTTCGCCGGGCACTCAATGTGGAACACGGTGCACGGTCCGCTAAAGGCGGCAACGATGGGATGGCGCGACCACTTGCTTACCTGCGGCCACACCCACACATCAGGGTACGCGATCCTGAAAGATCCAGCGACGGCCTTGATTTCCCATGCGGTTCGTCTATCAAGTTATAAGACGTTCGATCGTTACGCGCACGAGAAGGGCCTACCGAATCAGGACATCTTCGCGAACGCGGTGACGATCATCGACCCGCGATATTCGGACGACGACCCGAGGCTGATACACATGTGCTTCGATCCCGAGCAGGGGGCGGACTACCTGACATGGCTGCGCAATCGAAAGAATTAACCGTCAAGACGTGCCCGCGCTGCCGGGATGCGAAGCCGGTATCCGCGTTTCGCACGGGGGTTGTGCGCGGCGTCCCGCGCGTGTCCCCATACTGCCGCCCCTGTGAGGTGGAATACCGGCGGGAGCATTACAACAAGAACCGTCAGTCGTACATTGACGCCGCAAAGAAGAGCGCCGAGAGACACCCGGAGGCACGTAAGGCGTACCAACGCCAATACCGAGAGCAGCACCGATCGCAAATAGCGGAAAACGCCAAACGGCGCGCAAACTCGCCGCAACGACTCGCGTACTCCAAACGCTGGCGCGACGAAAACATAGAGCGACAGCGCGAGGCGGAAGCGCGTTACAGAGATCGAAACCGCGCATCCTGCAATTCCAGAATAGCGGAATGGAAAGCGGCCAATCCAGGGACGGTGCAGCACTACCGCAGGAAACGCGCCCTGGCGTCCCGCATTCCGGGGTGGACCAACCTCCAGGCTGTTGCGGCGATATACGCACAGTGCCCGCCGGGCTGGCATGTAGACCACATTGTCCCGGTCGTGAGCCCGCTAGTTTGCGGATTGCACTGCGAGGCTAATCTCGCCGCGCTTCCCGCGCGAGAGAACATTCGCAAGGGCAACAGAACGTGGCCGGACATGCCATGACCGGCCTCACGTACCTGGCAAGCCCGTACACACACGCCGACGCATCCGTCCGCGAGCGCCGGTTCGTCGAGGCGTGCCGCGCCGCGTCCGCCCTGATGGCGCGCGGCGAAGCTGTCTTCTGCCCGATCGCGCACTCGCATCCGATCGACCTGTACGCGCCGCTCCCGCAGACAACCGAATTCTGGATGGCGATGGATCTCCCGGTTCTGCGTCGCTGCGACCGGATGAAGGTGCTTATGCTCGACGGCTGGCAGAACAGCAAGGGCATCGCGCTCGAAATGAAGGCAGCCGAGGCGATGGGGATCCCGATCGAATTCATCGAAGCCGAGCGCCGGCTGCCGCAACCCGAGGACGTGCACGATGACGAGTGAAACCCTGCCGACCGATTCCGCCGAGCGCAAGCTGCGCCCGATCACAAGCGGCGTCCTCGACTACTTCCCGAGCGCAATTGCCGAGGTGGCGTTCGTTTCCTACGTGGGGAACGAGAAGCACAACCCGGGCGAGCCGCTGCACCACGCGCGCGGCAAGAGCATGGACCATGCCGACTGCATCGGGCGGCACCTCTTGCAGCGCGGGACGTTCGACGTCGTGAAACTGCCGGACGGCCGGGAATTCCGGGTGCGGCATTCCGCCTATGTCGCATGGCGCGCGCTCGCGATGCTGCAGGAAGAGCTCGAAGCGGAGGGGGCGCCGGTAGCTCGCGGGGCGGTTGTCCCCGTGGCGCCGTTCGTCTTGGAAGTTCCGATCGCGCCGATCCACGACTTCTGTGGGCCGGGGGCGCTCTACGGACCGGTCAAATGACCCCCGGCCTTACCTCAATCATCATCCCTGCGTACAACGCCGAGGCGACTATCGCCGAAGCGATCGAATCCGCGCTCGCGCAGACGTCGCCGGTCGAGGTGATCGTCGTCGATGACGGGTCGAAGGACAGGACGGTCGTCATCCTTGACGGCTACGGGGACCGCATCAAGTTTTGCCTGACCGCGCACTTTGGCGTCGCGCACGCCCGGAACGTCGGCATCGATGAAGCGTCCGGCGAGTTCATCCAGTTCCTCGACGCCGACGACACGATCGACCCAACGAAGGTCGAGCTCTGCCTCGCGCGGATGGACGACGAAGCGGGGTGGGTCGTGTGCGACACCCGCATCATCAGCCCGGACGGCGACGTCACGCTCGCGAGCGAACGCTACGACTACCGGCGCCGCCATATCGACGGATGGCTGCAGCCGCAGCTTGGCGTCGCGAACTTCATCCCGGTGCACGCGCCGCTCGTGCGCGCTTCGGTCCTGCGGGACATCCGGTTTCCGCTCGACTGCGCCCGGGAGGATTGGCATTTCTGGCACGCCGTCGCCGGCGTCGCCCGCGTCCGCTACACCCCGGCGATCCTCGCGACCTACCGCAAGCGGCGCAACGGGCGGAACAGCACCGCGCCCGTCGGTTCGATGCGCCGACCGGGCGTCGCGGATCCGCTGCGGCTGAACCTCGGGTGCGGCACACCGGGCGCGCCGTCCTGGCACCCGATGCCGGGCTTCGTGAACCTCGACAAGTCGCTCGGTTGGCAGTTCGAGGACGGGCTCGAGCAGTTCGCCGACGCGTCGGTCGATGGCATCACCATTTCGCACTCCCTGATGTACGTCCGCGAGCCGGATTGGGCGCGGGTCTGCGGCGAGTTCTTCCGGGTGCTGCGGCCGGGCGGCGTGGTCCGCATCACGGAGGACGACGCGAAGAACCCGGCAAGCTCCCGCTTTGGCGGCTGGAAAGGCAGCGAATCGGCGATCACGCTCACCGACGCGGCGATGGTGCGATCACACTTGGCGGCGGCCGGGTTCACGGTGCACGAGGTCGGCCCGACGGAGACGCACTACCCGGACGCGTCCCTGATCCAGCAGCAGCACGGCGACCCGCCGGACGTCTTCTTCATGGAAGGCGTCCGCCCGACCGCGCTACTGCTCACCCCACACGCCGACGACGAGGTGCTATTCGCCGCCTTCCTGATGATCCGGCATCGGCCGCGGGTGGCGATTTGCTTCCCGAGCGTGGGCGACTACGGCGACACCGCTACGCGCGCCGCCGAGTCGGGCGCGGCTGCCGCCATCCTGGGCGCCGGCCCGGTCGAGCAATGGGACGGGACGGACCTCGTCGAGAAGATGCGCGAGATCGACGCCCGCCTTTCGCCGTCGCGCGTGTTCGCACCGTCGGCGCGGTCGTCGCACCCGGACCACGTAGCGGTGGCCGAGGCTGCGGCCGAAGTGTTCGGCGCCCGGCTGACCCGGTTCCACACCTACGACGCGAAGGGCAAGGTGCGCGCCGGCGACCCGTCGCCGTTCGAGCCCGGGTGGATCGGGCTCAAGCGCAAGGCGCTGCAATGCTTCCGGACGCAGCGCGCGCACCCGCGGGCCGCCGTGTTCTTCGATGAATCGCGCTACCAGTTGACCGAGTTCATCGACCCATGATCCGCGAGTTCCGCCTCTACCCGCGCGAAGAGCACTTCTGCTCGTTCGCCGACTACGGCGCGATCGTCGACACCGTGCGGCGGCTGGACGCGCGGCGGGTGCTCGAATTCGGGCCCGGGCATTCGACCCTCGCCATCGTCGAGGGCGGCGCCCATTGGGTCGACTGCGCGGAGGACGACACGGTATGGCTCACCGTGTGGCAGAACCGCATCGAGCGCCGGTTCCCGAACGTCGTCCGGATGCGCCCGTACACCTGGCGCGAACCGCTGCGCATCCTCGGCGTCGACGGCGAAGCCTACGACCTCGGCATCGTCGACGGTCCGCATCAACTGATCCGCCGCCCGACCGCCATCCGGTACGCCATGGCGCGCTGCCGGCGGGTGCTCGTACCGCTTGAGGAATCGGAGGGCACCGGCGTCCTGCGGCAGTTCGTCGAGACGCTGGCGGCGGAAGCCGGGCGCCCGCTGCATATCACCGAAACCGGCCCGCTGGCCGGGGCTTACGCGCTGATCGGATCGACATGACCGGTACTCAATGGATGAAGGTGCACGGTGCCTTGTGCGTCGTGCACGGGCAAGGCTGGTTGCCGCTGCGGGTGCGATTCTTCGTTTTCCGTGCGGCGACGTGGATCTTCGGACGCGCGATGCGGTCCTTGGCGCGCGAGATCGCAAGGGCTAATCGGTGCTGACAGTTGTCACATGGCGCTGGAAGCGCCCAGACGGGTCGTCACTGTTCGGCCCGGAATTCGTCAACCGAATGCGCAACATGCTCGAGCGGCGCCTCGGGCTGCCGCACCGCCTGCTCTGCCTGACGGACGACACGCAGGGCATCGACCCGCGCGTCGAATGCCTGCCGCTGCCGACCGAGTTCGCCGACACCTTCCGCTGCCGTCGCCGCATGTGGCAATGGTCGCGTGACCGGGCGTCGCTGTTCGGGCCGCGCTTCCTCGCCACCGACCTCGACCTCGTGCTGACGGACGACATCACGCCAATCGTCGACCGGCCGGAACCGCTGGTGATGCTGCGCATTGGCTACGCGAACACGCTGTCGGGCTCGTTCATCCTGTCGGATACCGGCGCGCTGCATGGCGCGTATGCCGCCTACGCGGCCGACCCGGTCGGGTTCCCCAAGCGTACCGGCCTGCAGAACGCCAGCGATCAGGCGATGCTCAACCTCTGGCTGCGCGGGCAGAAGGTCGCCGAGTGGAACGAGCGGCGCGACGGGTTCGCGGTGTTCTTCGGCGCCGGGTACGAGCGGTTCGCGCACCTCGGCGTCGGACCGACCCGCCCGCAGCTTCCGAAGGGGACGCGGGTGGTCGTGCTCGGGAGCGATGACCTGGGGGCGTTGACGGATCCGCGGTATTCGTGGAGGACTGAATGGCGATGAACGTGGAAAGCATGGAGATCGAAATCGAAGTGCGTCCGCGCTGGTGGCTCGGATGGTATCTGTCTGGGCTCGCGGCGGCGTTCCGATTGGGGCGCAAACTCGGGTGGCGGCCTAGCATCCCGGTTCATGCCCGGTTCATCGCGCGGCACGGGTACGCGTACCTTCACCGGGGTCGAGAGATTTGACGCCCCACATCCTCCCGATGATCCCCTACGACCTCGGCGCGAACCTCGGCCGGGCGTACAACGAATCCATGCGGCTCCTGCCCGACGGGGCATGGGCGATCTTCGTCGACCACGACGCCATGCCGGCGACCGGGCGATGGTTCCGGCAGTTCGCCGAGGCGATCGAGTTCCTGCCCGACGCCGGCGCGATCGTCGCGATGACGAACCGTATCGCGGCGCCGTGGCAGCGTTGCGGCGACCGGGAATCGAACGACTACGCGGCGCACCGGCGCTTCGGGCTCGAGCGCGCCAAGGTTCGCACCCTGCTCGACATCACTGACACGAAGGGGTGGGGCGGCGTGGCGTTCGCCCTACCGAAAGCGGCATGGGCGCAGGTCGGCGGATTCGCCGACGGACTCGGGTGCGTCGACCATTCGATCCATTTCAAGCTGCGCGCCGCCGGGCGGAAAATCTGGCTGCACGAGGGAATCTTCTACTACCACTTCCGCCACCAGGGCGAGCCCGACCCCACGTCGCAGTACCCGAAGGCGGTCGGGTGCCCGTGCCGCGGCCCGGAGCTCGCGCCATGGCGCCGCATCAGCCTACCATGATGGAACGGGGTCGCGCTGCGAAGCGCGCCGGGAGTCGAACCCGATCCGGGCACCCTAACGCTCGCAGCGTCACCCGGCCATGAAACCCGCGCCCGTCTTGCGACGACGCGACCCCGAAGACAATTTTACCGATGCTGACCGTCCTTTGCTACAAGTGGGGCGACAAATACCGCGCCGCGCACGTGAATGCGCTAGCCCGCCAAGTCGCCCGCCACTACGCGCGCCCGCACCGTTTCGTTTGCATCACCAACGACCCCGACGGCATCGACCCGGCGATCGGCATCCTGCCCGACCTCGAGGACTACGCCGACCTGCCGAGCCCGCACGGCGGGGCTAACCCGTCCTGCTACCGGCGCCTGCGGCTCTTCCACCCGAACGCCGCCGAGTGGTACGGGGAGCGGTTCGTCTTGCTCGACCTCGACATCGTGATCACTGGCGACGTCGTGCCGTTGTGGGACCGCCCCGACGAGTTCGTCATCTACCGCGACCCGCTCTACCCGCGGCAATTCTGCGGGTCGATGTTCATGCTGCACGCGGGGATGCGGCCCGAGATATGGGAATTCTTCGACCCGGCGCGCTCGCCGCTCGCCGCCCGCCGGGCCGGCTACCGCGGCAGCGATCAAGCGTGGATCTCCTACATCGCCGAAGGTGCCGCGACGTGGGGGCCGGAGGACGGCGTCTACAGCTACCGGAAGCACATCGCGCCGAACCGGGGGAAGCTTCCGGCGGATGCGCGCGTCACCGTTTGGCACGGCGCGGCGAAGCCTTGGCGGGAGGGGCGGGCGCTGCCGTGGGTGCGGGAGAATTACGCGGGCGCGTAAGCGCAGCCCTCATGTCCGCCCGCCCTTCTTCGCCTTCCCGACCCAAGGCGCGCCCGGCTTGGACATCGGCCCGGGCGTGTGCTCGCGGGACGTCCAGCCGGTCGGGGCGAGGGGCGTCGCATCGTGCGGACTGTCCCCGTACCGATAGACCGGCCAGGCGTGCGGGCTTGCCGTGTCGAGCCAATAGTTGCCCTGCCCAATGCCGGGCGCCCCAGGGATCAGCACCGGCACGACGATCCGAGCCGAGCGATGATTGACCGTGCGGATGCGCCCGTCGTGGGGGCCGCCGACGAATCGCGCGACGAGCATTCGTCCCTCGGCTTCGGGCGGGAGGTGGATCGGTCCGGGCATGGGTGTGTCTTTCGCGGCGTTTCGGCTTCTCGTATCGCTTTCCGATGCCCCACAGTTTAGCGCGTGGCCGGCTGGCGATACGAGAATCGGCAATCGGGCAAGGTGTTGACCTAGCGCGGCAATCCTGCATTTTGCGGCATACTGTCGCCTTATTACGCACCGTTGATTACAAACGGGAATCGGGCGTCATTTTCTCGTTTGTTCTCGTATCTCACGCGCGATCGCAACAAGGATCGCCACCGTTGGGCATAACGCGAACGGCCCTGTCATCCCACAGTTCTATCATGGCAAAGTCCTTGATGTTGGTCACAGGCAGGACTTGACCGACGTGCTTCAGGCACCACGCTTCGATGTGTGGCACTTGCTCGGGCACACAGGCGCGTGCCGTGAAGATGCGAACCTCGCGGCCGTCTGCCAGCCACTTCTTGACGCGGAACAGCATCGCGCCAATCGGCTCGCCAACGTGGTCGCCGCCCTTCCACCCGTCGTAATGCGCTAGGGTTCCGTCCAAGTCCACCCCGATCCATCCGCTCATAGCTTCCTCTTCACCGGCTCAACAGTCGTCACCCTACGCTGCCGGATGTACCGCTCGGTCATCTTCCGGTTCGCGTGGCCCAATAGCTTCTGCGCGTCCTGCCCGTCCATATCAGCATCCGTCGCTGCCTTGCTGCGGATGTCGCGGAACTGGTACTGCGGCAGGCCAGCGGCCTCCCTTGCCTTCGTCCACGCCCACTTGCGTTGATCCTCGGTCAGCGGTCGCCCCTTGTCATCCGCGACCACGAACAGCCCGAGAATCTTCCGCTGCCGGGCGAGGTCGAACACTTCCTGCAATTCCGCCGACACCGCGAACCGCAGTTTGACGCCCGTTTTCTGCGTCTTAATCTCGGGGTCGTCCCACCGCAGCCTGAAGATGTCCACCGGGCGCAGCGCGGTCCTGTACGCCAGCCCCATCGCCACGCGCAGCCACGGCACAGCCTGCTCGTAGATGGCGCGGTAGTGCGCGTCCTGCATGTACGTGTCGCGCTCGGGTTTCGGGAACGGGCGCACGGACACGTCGGACTCCACCACGCCCCACTCCCTGCCGCGCCTCCACGCTTGATGCAGGACCGCCAGGCACCCGTTGATGTACACCGGGCGGTGCGTGTTCGCGTCTCGCCATATGGCAACGTGCTTCGCGCGGAGCGCCCCGGCGGATAGCGTGAAGTACCCGGCTATCGCCCGTTGATACGACTGGTACTGCGTCAGCGTCGCGGGCGTCACGGTGGTCAACGTGTCGATGTAGCGTTGCACAAGGTCACCGACCGACAGCCCGCGCTCGCCCTGTTCGCGCTCGGCCCATAGCCGCTTGGCTCGCGCTAGATCGTTGCCCAGCGGTTCCCATTTCCCGCTGCTGACGTAGTAGAAACTCTGCCCCTTCCTCTGCATACGTGGCGGCAGGTCCGTGTGTACCGTGCGTCTGCGTCCCATGATAGTCCCTCGGCACGATAGGCTTACCGGAGCGGGTGAGGGTGAAGAATATACGCTGCGCCCGTAGCTGCCGGACCTGCTTGGTGTACAGCCGATACCCGGTCAGCGTCCGCACTTCCTCGTCGGTCAGGAACGCGCTCATGCGGCGGCTCTCCACTCGTGCGCGCGTTGAATCCGCAACCCGATCCACTGGATGACCGGGACCGCCATGCTGTTCCCTAGCGCCTTGTATCGCGGTCCGTCCGCTGCTGGCTTGCAGCGGTGCGTGACGAGCGTGTAATCGTCGGGGAAGCCCTGCAACCGCTCGCATTCGCGCGGCGTCAGGCGGCGGACCTGCATGCCGCTGCTGATGCCGGGAACTTTTGACTTGTCCAGCGTCGGAGTGACGCTTGCGCTTGCGCTTGCGCTTGCGCCTTGCTGGCTGCTGTTCTGCCAGCCGAACGCTACCGCCACCTGCCCGCCGCCGTTCGCGTTGCCGTCCTGTTCGTGCATCGACCGCAGCGTCGGCGCTATCTCGCCAGCGTCCGCGCCGTGATCCTTGCAGGAGGACGCCACCGGCACCATGACCTTCGGGCCGCTATGATTCGGCGCGCCGGATTCCGCATTCAGCGTCGCGGCGCAATCGCCGTCGATTGCATGGTTGTAGACATCGACCGCCACCGGCACCAGCGGCGTGCCGCGCCCCGTGCCGTCCTCGCTGGCGTCGAAGCCGTCCGCGCGTAGTGAATGCGTGACCATCGGCACGAGAATTGCGCCGTCGCCGTCGCCGTCGCCGTCGCTACTTGCCCCCTTGGCATCGCGCGCTTTGATTGCTGGCGAGATATCGGCGTGCGGGGCGGGGATCAGTGTATGCCGGTCCTCTCGGTCGATGCCGCCGTCAGTGCTGCAAAGAGCGCGGGCGGCAACTCCTTCCCGCGCTTCTCGGCGCGGCGCAAGATGCCCGCGCAGGCTCGGGGGCTCAAGAAGTACCGGGCCGCGACTCTGCCAGTTTCCAGCGTCGAGGACAGCGAACACACGGCGGCGCCGCTGCGCCACTCCGAAAAATTGCGCGTCCAGAGTTGCCCACTCGACGAGCCCGTTCGGGCCGACAGCAGCGCCGGCATTTCGCCATCCGTCTCGCGGTACGTCAAATTCGCACCCTGCCAGCGTTCCAACCACGACAGCAAAGTCGCGCCCCTTGTGCGTGCTGAATGCTCCGGGGACGTTCTCCCATAAGAGCCATCGTGCTCCGCAATGAGCTCGAGCTGCATCGAATATCCTCATCTGTTCGTGGAATAGACCGCTGCGGGCACCCGCGAGCCCGGCACGTTTGCCGGCGACGCTCAAGTCTTGGCACGGCGAGCCGCCGACAACCAGGTCGAGCGGCCCGAGCGCGGCGATTTGCTCATCGGTGATCTTGGTCACGTCGCCGAGATTCGGAAAGCCGAAATGGTGCTCGACGACTGCGACGGGGAACGGCTCAATCTCGCACGTTCCGACGCATTGCCAGCCGAGCGGCCGCCATGCGACATGCACGGCGCCGATGCCGTCGAAGAGGGACAGATACCTCATTCCCCCTCCATCGCCCGTACTGCGAACAGGTCAGCCGTGTGTGCGCGCGCCCGTTCGCGCGTTCCGGCGCGGCGTGCGGCCATGTCGTGCCCGTTGTGGCATTTCTGGCAGAGTGCCGCGAGGTTCAGCAGCGATGACGCTTCGGGGCGGTCGTCGTGTACGTGCGCGGTCGTCAGGACAACCCGCGATCCGGTAATCGGATGCGGTTCACCATGCTTTGCGCCGCACCACTCGCAGAGCCCGCGCGCACGAACGAAGCGGACGAAGCGCGAGCGCAACGCCCAATCCTTCGGGTAGCGTGCGCGATTCTCAGGTCGGATCGGCATCGGCACCTCCCATCGCCCGTACTGCATCCGCCGCGACCTTGCGAGCGTATGCGGGTACGGTGGGATCGTTCTCTACTGTGACGAGGCGGTCTACGATGGGCGTCGCCGGATGCCCCTTGCACCCGGTCTGATAGTCGAAGTTGTCGCAGTCTCCCATCGGGATCACGCGCCGCCCCTGCCGCAGTTCGGCGAACAGTTGCGAGCGTGCCTCATCTGGCGTCATCGGGCGCCCGTCGTCGTGCTTGAACATCCGGCGATAGTCGCGGGGGAACTTGGCATTCCGCATGAACCCTTCAATGTCCATGCACACATGTGTAATTGTGCTCACGCTGCCGCCCTCACTCCCCGCCCCCGATGCGGCGGCTAACCATTGCCGTACCCGTCCCCGTACCCGTACCCGTACCCGTCCCCGGACCCGGACCCGTACCCGTACCCGTACCCGTACCCGTACCCGTACCCGGACCCGTACCCGGACCCGTACCCGTACCCGTACCCGTACCCGTACCCGTACCCGGACCCGGACCCGGACCCGGACCCGTCCCCGGACCCGTACCCGTCCCCGGACCCGTACCCGTCCCCGGACCCGTACCCGTACCCGTACCCGTACCCGTACCCGTACCCGGACCCGTCAAGCGT
>ERZ869929.230-NODE-230-length-37365-cov-5.954865_pt1 | contig 37365 bp, 52 predicted proteins | sample MGYA00579312_ERZ869929 | MGnify/ENA primary metagenome ERZ869929 (study PRJEB32216, sample SAMN09231818) | wastewater metagenome | place: USA: Maryland | collected 2016-08-09 | study: EMG produced TPA metagenomics assembly of the PRJNA472060 data set (Reclaimed... | reverse complement strand
GAAGTCATAAGCACACCATAAATCAACTTTTCTGCTTGTGACGACTTCCGGTGCTTGTGAGAGTACTATTCCTGTTTCTTTTACGGGTTTTTTCCCTTTGTGTCTTCTGATCATAGGTGTTCTTAATGTTATTTAAGAGCTCGCTGTTAATTTATTATCGTACTGTTTTTTTACAATGTCAAGCGATTTATAATTTCAGCAACCACATTAACTGTAACCGCATTTCCGCACATCTTATAACGCTGAGTATCTGAAAAATCTTTAGTCCAATTATCAGGAAATCCTTGTAACCGTTCACATTCAAGAGGTGTTAACCGTCTGATTTTCATATCTTGAATTGTTCCGATCGATCCGACAGCACTTGTCTGTAAAGTCGGACTGTTCTTCTTAATCACCCGTCCTCTCCTTGTCTTGGAATTGGGAAATGCTAAGTTAATACCATCTCCATTTTCCGCCTCAGCATATCCTTTTTTAGTATTTACGGAAAAAGATATTTTCGGTTGCCTACTACCTCCCTGCATAGTATTTAATGTCGGGCTTATTCCTTCTTCTCCATATACTCTGTCGTTTGAGTGAGTTGGTTGGTTTATTTGTTTAATATAGTTTCCGTCTCCATGCTGTTTGAACTCGGTTGATGTAATTGTTCGTGCAATTTGGGGGGACGATAATTCCTTTCCACTCTCCCCATTAACATTGTTACCATCTTCTCCGACAGGAAATACTTTTGATTTGGGTTGTCCTCCAAGATATCCGATAATGAACACTCTTTCCCTATTCTGTGGGACGCCGAAATTTTTGCTGTTAAGAACCTGCCACTCAACGAAATACCCCAAGTCGGAGAGAACCCCAATGATTGTCTGGAAAGTTGCCCCCCCGTCATGAGATAGTAAACCTTTAACATTTTCAAGTAATACATTCCTTGGTTTTTTGTAGGCAAGAATCCTTGCGATATCAAAAAAGAGTGTTCCTCTTGTGTCTGCAAATCCTTTCCTTTTTCCAGCAATACTGAAACTTTGGCAAGGAAACCCTCCAACCAAGAGGTCAAAGTCGGGGAGTTCGTGTTCGTTGATTTTTGTAGCATCTCCATAGTTTTTTGTGTTCGGGAATTTAATTTGTAATAGCTGACTGGCGTATTTGTCAATTTCGGAGAAACCAACACAAAGTGGACATTTGCTGTGTTGTGATGGTTCGCCCTTACTGTCGGTGCTATTTTTGGGTTTAGTTGAAACTTTTGATAACTCATAGGCTTGTTGTATTCCTAACTCAAATCCTCCGATACCTGTAAACATTGAAAAGTATTTCATTTAAAAATTTGTTTTTCCTGTCAACTGACTAATAAAATCTCTCACTTCAAGCGGGGCGTCAAAGAATGATAATTTGCCTCGGTAACTTTGGCCGGCAGTATGCAGGACTTTGATTCTCCGACCGTATAAATAAAGTCTCAAATTATTTAGTTCTATATTTTTATAATGACCGCAACTGGACGATCCGTAGTATGGGTCGCCCTCAAGTCCATCAAGTAGTTTTGTTTTGTACCGGCCAGACCAGAATATCTCGTTTAGAATGTCTTGTTCTCCGTATGCATATTTTTTATGATCTTTTAAAGTTCTTGTTTCCCACTCTTCCCAGAATGCTTTTGAGGTCGAGGCATGAAGTCCGGCGTTTAAATACCTCGACATTCCTATTCCCTCCATTGACGTTTGCATTCCTCCCGGGCTACCGTTTTTTGGGGCGGCTATGTCATAGTCTCCTTTTGTGAGTTCGTCCATGTGATCACAGACTACTGAGTCTGCATCGATCTGTATTACAATTTTGTATTGTTCTGCTAGTTTTCTTCCGAATGTTGCATAGCACCAAGTATTTGGTGGAAAATTATATTTTTTGTTTACTTCTTCTATGTCTCTCTGGCCGAATACTACAAATGGCATTTTTGGATAGAAGATTCGGAAGCTGTGGATCATTTTATCACTATATTTTTTGTATTGATCCGAGGCTATGTGATAGAAAACTATTTTTTTCATTTTTTTAATCTTCGATTCTTGCAACTGTCAATATACTTCCTCTCCTTGACAAAACAATTACTTTTTTATCTCCTATAAAAATTTCGTCTCCTGCTTTTATCATTGAGCCATCAGCAACAGAAATTTGATTGATTTCTCTAGCACGATTTTGATTTCCTATCTTCCATGCAATGATCGCCATTCCAAACGAGACTACAATTGCTATGATTATTGCGTATGGTGTGATCCAAGATAAATTGATCATGGATATAAATTTTTTCTTACTTTTAACAATGGAGCTATAACTTTTATCAAGGCGAGTATTTGAGTCGATCTAATTCCAGGGATTTTTATTGTCGTCAGTCCTCGCTCCTCTATAATTTCAGAGTGGGCAGCCGTTACATTGTGAAGCAATTGGTCTTCAGTCATGTATTCTTCTTTTGTCGGAATTTCTGCTTTTATATTTTTTGATTCATAAATTTTTACCCTTTTAGTCCCAGTGTATCTCCTAAATTCTGAGGCTCCTGTTTTTAAATGAATAAAAATTTTTCCTTCAGCCAAGTTCAATTGAATCACGTCTGTTTTAATCTTATCGTCACAAATAAAAAGCCCTGAAATTAAAGATTTTACTTGATTATTATCCTTTTCTATCACTATGTAATAATGATTTTTTTTCATATCTTTATTGTTTTTGCTGTTTTTTTAACTTCTATTTTGACAATGTCTCCGGTGTCATCAGGGATCGTGTCGAGTTTGGTCGTTTCCTTGTATTCAATCAGCCAGGACGATAGTGTTAATTGTTCAGACTTGAAGCTCTCTTTCAATGTTTCTATTTTCTCTTTTAGGGTTCCAATCGACGAGTCTTTTTCTTCAAGCTCGCCTCTGCGGTATTCTAGTTTCTTTTTTTGATCTTTTACTATCTGGTCCAGGTCATGAAAGGTTTTATCTTGGGCGAACGTGTCCCGAAGCTGTGTCCTTAACTGCCTCAGTTCTATTTTCTTTGCGCGCACGGTTGCGAATTTATTTTGGATTTTGGTCTCCGCTTTTATTTGGAAGACATGGACTGATTCTACCATAGTAATTTTTTTCAATAACTTTTAACCCTGAATTGACTATTATATTTCTTAAAATACCTATGATCACTTTTCTTTTTATTCCTGAATTTATTATATCTTTCGTCCCTAAACCACCGACCATTTTCTATATCAGATTTTCTTGTCGCCTCTCTTTTATTTAACAGTACCTTGTTGCTCATTTTATCCGAATGCTCATGCCGCATTTTGGGCAGATAGCTTTTTTAATTCCGTCAATTTTAATGACGTCTAATTTTACTTTTATCATATGGAGTTTAAATTCGTCCGACAGTTCTTTTGGAGCTCCTTTTATTATTTTTTGTACAAGACCGTCCTTTTTATATTTTTCGCCCTTGAAGTTTTTTTCCAGTTGAGAATGATTCATGCAGTAATCTGAAGTGTAGGGTCTACCGTCGATCATTATAAACATATTTTATTTGCTAAAAAGTAATCTTAATGCGTCTTCGATTATTTCTCCTATTGATTTTTTCTTCCGGGCAGCCATAACTTTAGCTTTAATATGAAGATTCGGATCGATAAAAACTGATACTACTTTTTTTTGTATTTTAGATTCTGTCATATTATTAAATTTAATAGTTTTTTTGTCATTTGTCAAGTGCATTTTAACTATCAGATTTTTTTGGTCACCTCCTGCCATCTATGTTCTTCTTTTATGAATTTTGCGTACCTTTTTCTTATTACGTCACAGTATTGCGGATCAAATTCCATCGCGTAGCAAATTCTGTCCAGTTGGTGAGCTGCGATCAGTGTGGTTCCGGATCCGGCAAATAAATCAACGACTAGTCCTTCCTGGGACGTGCTGTTTTTTATAAGCGGAGTCATTATTGCCACTGGTTTTTGTGTTGGGTGGGCATAGTTTTGAGTGTCCTTTTCAACGTTTTGTACCGTGCTTCTACTTTTGATTGCCATTAGTAAATTAAGCAATGTTTCTTTTGGTAATGTCTTTAGCTGATTATAACCTACCGTATCAAGTACAGTTTTATTTGATCGGTCTCCGTAAAATGGTGGACGCTCTTTTCCTAGTTGAACGTAAAAAATCGGCTCATGGGTCCAGTGGTAGTCGCTATTTCCTATTACCATGTGTTTGACCCAGATCAGTTGTTGCCTCATCGTGTAGCCGGCCAGTTCGAATGCTGCTTGAAATTCCCGGTGTGTTATTGAAGCGTAAAAGATATACGCAGGCATGGCGGGGATCGCGCATTCGGCCATATTTTGGAACGCCATGTATAAAAATTTTTGTAGCGCCCCCCCCCGCAGGTCGTCGTTTTTGATCATATCCCATTTTGTCCCTGTCTGATTTCCTTCATAGCTTATTCCGTATGGCGGATCCGTTAAAAGAAGATCAGCTTTTTTACCGTTCATTAGTTTTTTTACGTCTTCTATTTTTGTTGAGTCTCCACACATTACTCGGTGACGGCCTAGCTGATATACTTCTCCCAGTTTACTTTCCGGATCCGACTCAAGTCCCGGCGCTTCGTCTTCCTCGGTTTGACCAAATCTTGCCAGGACTTTTTTTAAATCAGTCATTCGGCCAAGGTCTATTGAGTAACCGCTTAGATCGATTTGATCTTTATATTTTTGCAATAATTCTGCCAAGTCTTGCTCTACCCATTGGGCGTAGCGTTCGTTGTGGACAATTAGAAGTTCAAGAGCTTCCGCGTCGTCTTTTGGGGTTCGGTATTCCACCTTTGCTGTTTCGTAATTAAGGGCCTTCATTGCCTCGTACGCGTGGTTTCCTCCAAGAATGGTACTCTTATCCCTCCCATCGACTAATATCGCGCCTAACTGTCCCCAGCGGGCGATTTTTCTTTTCAGTTCGTTAAATTTGTCCACAGTTATCGATCTAGGGTTCAAAGGATGCGGTTTTAGCTCTGACAGACGTCTTGTTTCAATGACCATATTGTTTTAATAGTAGCTGGAGATCTTTTTTTCGTTCGTCCAGCATAATTTGTAATTCAATCGTAGAGTATTTTGTTGTTGAGTTTGCTTTGTATTCGAGCAAATTATATTTTTCGTCGCCTAATTTTTCCCTCATATATTTTTCGTAATTAAATCCTTCTATAAATTCATGCTTGTGATTTTCTATCTTTTGATGACAAAAAATACAAAGTGCGTCCAGGTCGTCAAAGTCAAATCGGATCCCAAGCCCGCCGGCGCCTTTTGAAAAGAAATGGCTACACGTCATTATATTTTGAGCTGGCAGACCAGTTCTTAAACTGATAACTGGTGGATATTTTCTTTGGCATTTTTTACAAGTCCAGTCTGCTTTGATCCTAACTATCAAGGAGGTCACTTCATCAAGTTTTTTTATTACCTTACTTCTCTGATATGACGGACTCATTAGCCTATATTTTCTAGCCTCTTTTCGTTGAGCAGTGCAAATATCACAGTGTTTGTCTTGCGGATTCAATTGTCCGACAAGAGATGACCAGTGACAAGGGCATTTGCATTTCTTTTTCTTCTTTAACCACCACATAATTATTTTTGAGTTACCTCTATAAAATGTTTTAATTGCTTTGGATAATCTTCCCAAATTTTTTTGTATTTTTCCCGGAAATTTTTTATCGTTGCGATCGCGTACGCAATTTCATTTGGACTGTCTCCCATTGCCAACCCTCCATCTCCTCCTATGTTTTTTCTATAAAAAGCTCGATTATATCTATTGCTGTAAATCACGACGGGGCATCCGCAGAGGCGAGCTTCATCGATCATCGCTGTTAAATCATCATAGCAGTATAGTATTTTGCTTTTCTTAAGAAGATCAGCGACTTCCTCTCTAGTTTCTGGTTTACAGAATGGCAGTCTTTGAATTATTCTTACGATCTCAGTTTCTTTAATACCTCTTTTAATGTTGTTATCTATGTCTTTTTTACCAAAATAATAGGTTGCAAATTTTCTTGGGCCGACGCCTTTCATATTAAAAAGTTCTGGTTCGATGACGGATTGCATTAGGATATTTTCTTTCGGCCACCCTGGTCGTAGAAAAATCTTTGAGTATACGAAGATTGTGACGTTTTTATCATAGACCGTGTCGCCCCCCATAAACCCTATATATTGCTGAAGGTATCTTATTATTCGTTTTGCAAAGAGAGGGTTTCCACGGATAATTTCAGGGTATAAAACATTTGCGCCGGTACTGGCCAAGTATTCAAATTGCCCCCCTGTCAAGGTGGGTGTATTCCATTTTTTGTTTGTTACTTTTGCAGTCACGTATGCTTCGCAACCTGATGAATTCAGATCGTGGCAAAGCTTATGAAGTAATCTTATCCCGGCTGATCCGTTGTAATAGTCGGGTACGCTTATAATATATGGAATCATATTTAGTTTTCGTTTTTTAAGTCTTTTGGAATTTTTATTGCGACAAATAATTTTATGGCACCTAGCAATTCAAGTACTCCACCCATTCCGACAGTCTGATCGAACCAATCAAAGTATTTTTTATTTTCTGCTATCTTGAAAAATCCCAACCGGGCAAGTTCGATCCTCATCTGTAATCGGTCTGACAGCAAGGACAAATCGTATGGATGCCCGAATAAATTATAAAGATATAATGTTCTGCTCCCCTCTTTTTTTTCTTCTTGGGCTGTCATGGTCATTTTTTTGTTATAACTACTTTATTAATTTCTACTAATCCTCTTTTTTTCTCCTCTATTTTTATTCTTTCCATGACGCGGTCCATAGCTTTTTGATCATCTGCTATTGTTTGTTTAAATCTCGCCAATTGAGTTTCCATTTTATCTCTTATTTCTTTTGCCTTCGGATCAATTGTAATTATAATCCTGGCCTGGAGCGCGTCCATAACCAATTCGGTTTGGATCTGGTGAGAATAAAAAGTATCGTATAGTTCCTCTAGGTGCTGCAATCGTGTTTTTATCATATCTTTTTTGAATTTTTAATTTTTGCTATTTCTTCGTCTACAGTTTTTTTGATCTGATTAAGACGTTTTAAAGTGAAAGGTCCTGCCTCAACATATATTCCACCAAGTCGATCTTCCTGTCTTTTATACGTATCAAACAATCTAAACTCAAAAATCTTATTACCTCTAAATTCTGCGCGTATACGGATATACTCATAAGTATCAGAGTCCATCGATTGCCTCATGATCTCCGTTCCTATTTGAAAAGTCCATATTCTTAAATAAAAATCAAACAAAGGATAACTCGTTGGAAAAATGTTTTTATAAATCATATTATTTTGTTAAAAATACTAAATGTCTTCCAGTCGTATTTGCTACCCACGGTCCGAAACCTGTCCCTCCGGCTTTTTTGTTCGGGAGGTATTTCCATTCGTACGCTTTTTGGATGTTCCAGTCTTCATTAAACGATTCAGCCGGACAGACCGATCCTGGGAAGTTAAGTTGGGCGACGCCACAGTCAACACTCCACGCTTGGTCACGATCACCGCTTTCGCATGGTAATGAGATACCTCCGTAATAGCAGTTCCATCCTTGGGCGGTTTCACGGAGACCTGACTCGGCTCTGAAAGTTGCGACAGCTGTTTCAGGATCCTCCACGAAAGTGGCCCTAATCTTGTTTGCTGTTTTTTCTTGCCAGTCGAGAACAATCGCTTTATTCTTTGCCACAGCGATGGTCGGGGCGGTTTGTACCCTAGATCGAACCCTATCATTTTGACCCCTCCTGGTGATTCCACTATTACCAAATGTGATCTGAATATCGGATGAACCTTGAATTTTTCCATATGCTGTTATTAAAAAGCTTATTACAGCTATTAAAATTATAACGTTTTTCATATTTAGTTTCTATAAAAACTTTCGATCTGTTCTTCTGACTCTCTCTTAGAATTTTGTTTATTCATACTGGTTAAAATCAACTCCATTTTTGTATTTGTTATTCTAAAATCGCATTTTGTACAAAAAATGAGGACATCTTTTAATACTGGCCCCGAAGTCAGATCAGCATTGCACTTCGGGCATTTATTTAATTTAAGATTTGACCATTTCATAGTATAAAATCCTCCGTCCCGCACTCTGGGCATTTTAAATATCTTTCAACGGAAATTAGTACTTTTTTTTCGTTATATTTATCTCTCAAACCTACCTTCATATGTGATCCGCAATTTGGGCATGGATTTTTTACTTTCTTTTTCTTTTTAGTTTTCATTGTTTTTTCGACGTCTTCGTCAGTTGCGGTTTCGTAGACTATATTTTCTATTTTTTCAAAGTATGGCTGTGATCCAATAATGTTTTTTATAAATGCCCGCTCTTCTGAATGAGAGACGACTTTATTATTAAAAACCGTGACCGTTTTCGGGACGTCGATCTCTCCGTTTAAGAAATCGGCGCCCCTACTTGTTAGGAGCCAGTATCCGGAGACGTGTTTCCCATTTTCTCGCACTTTGGCGACTAGGGCATGGAAGCGTAGCCGGCTGAAGTTGTTCCATTCGTGAGGCGTAAGTTTTATGTCTCCTTGGATATCTTTTAATAAATGGATCTTGTTTTCTTTCTTTAGGTTTATTGCTTGGCGGAATTTTATCAAGGCTCTAATTATACCTTCCGTCAGTTGGACGTTGTATTTTTCTACCTTCTGTCCGCAGTGTGTGCAGTATTTTTCTGGGTGTTCCATATATTATTAAATTTAATAAGTTTTTAACCAGAAGTCAAGTGCATTTTCTGATTAATTTCTTTTATAATCATAACCGCCTCAATTTGACCTAATTTTTTAACTATTTTTGCTCGATCAATCTCATTTGCTTTTTGCCATTTTGGAAACATTAAAGTTTCTAAGACATTAAAAGTTGCTTGTAATTCTGGGGTTATCATAATTTTTTCCTCCTTAATTTTTGATGTCTCACTTTTCTTATATGATCACAGTTCGGGGCGTTCCTTTTTGAAAATACCATCCGGGGACAGTCACACTTCCATTCTCCCCATGGAAGTTGCCGGACGGTATAAAAGACTCCGGGTGTTGAAAACGATTCGACTTTGAAAAATCTGGCGTTCATACAATTTTTTCTTTGCTATTTTTAACCTCTTTATACCAATGCACCCATTTCTTTTTTGTCAAAGTATTAAGCCATTGATCTAAAATGCCCGCAGGTGTACACGATCCATAGCCTTCTAACGTAAATGGCAAGGCATTTCCTTTTTCATTTATTAAATATGACCGTGTATTTTCAGACACGTATCCACTAAGTGTTTTTCCAATGGGCCTTTTGTATGGTTTTTTGGGCTGTTTTAATTGTCCAATCATTATTTCCTCCATCGATCCCGATGCGGTCATGCCTGGCTCAAAATTTTCAGGGTGATAATGTTTTTCTAATTCTTGGTCGTTCATATTTGTTTAAATAAACAATTTGGCCCGTAGGCGCAATTTCTATCATTGCAGCGACCGTTTTCGTCAAGTCCTCCTGTGTAGTCTCCGTTTTCAAATATCTCAAGCCCTTCTATGATCCATTTCTCTGCTTCTTTTCTGTCCTGATCCGTCAGAGGACATGGTGGGAGAACTTTGAGTTCACTATATTTTTCCCCGGCAAATTCTTTTTCTTTCCACATATCCGGGAAGCGCGGTCCTGTTATCAAGATTCCTTCTTTGTACTGCGGATATGCCAAGGCGTAAATTTTGCGTTGTACGCTATCTTTATACTGTTTGTAGCTCCAGGTGCTTGAGGATAGCTTGATCTCTCCGTAGCGGGCGTGCGCTGGGTCCTGGGCGTCAAGAAATCCGTTTATTGTGTATCCTTTGACCTTTATCTTAAATTCACAGTCTTTGTCAAAATCTACCTTCTCAACTATTGGAAATTTCTCGGTCAGCCAGATCAGTCGATCGTCTAGCTTTTTATTTGAGATATGATCTTGAATTATTCTGTGTCCGACTTTTCCCTCTGTAAAATAATTCCCGGTCGTTCCATCGGGTTTTACGTAGTTTCCGGCATTCGGATCCTTTGCGACTCTATTGACCCTATTGATCCATTGATGGCTTGAGTCGTGGAACATTTTTAGCGAACTATATGAGAAGATCGGCAGTCCGTCTTCGTGAGGGATTCCCCCTATAAAAGTTTTCATTTTGAACCCTCCTTTATTTTTTTAATTTTCTTATCGTACTTCGGGCTGTTTTTTATTCCTTGCATATCTCTAGCCCTTTGCCTTGAAGCTTCTCTTTGTCTTTGATTACTCATGCTTCTTCCTCCTTTTTGATTTTAGTTACCTTTATCTCCCATCTTTCCTCGACTCCTTCGATTTTGTTGCCGGCTTTATATAGTTTACTTATGACGGCTCCGTCTACTTTTATTTCAGTCTTAACGGCTCCCCATTTTTCAGCGGTTTCCATTTTTACTCCGCTTGTATAAATTTTCGGATATCTTGTTGCGATCGATTCTCCGAATTTTCCTTGAGTTTGTTTTGTTTTTTTGACTCTCTCTATAAATTCTTCTCTTATTGCCATTTTCTGGGCTTTTATGTCTTCTTCCTGTTGGACAGTTTCCCAGTAGGCTTCCTCCAATTGCTGATCTGTCAGTTTTAATAAATCTGCTGGATCCTCTAGTTTGTTTGCCATATTTTTTTATAATTTTAATTTTTTAATGTTGGGGCCGGCTTTCACGGCCCCTGTTTGTTTATTTTTTATGCGGCCGGTTTTACTTCCTCCGTTTTTTTGGCTTCCCTTTTCTTTTGAGCCTTTTCCCTGGTTATGCGGATGATTTCTTCATTCGCTTCCTGGGCGGTGTATGTTTTCTTCATATCTCCACCTACGGATTTCAGGGCTTTTAATTGCTGATCTGTTGCGGGCTTATCCCCGCCTTCGGTCAACATTGTCCTTTCCTGTACAAAATTCTCTGCCTCCCCTACTAAGTCATGCATCATCTTTGGCAGGGCTGACGATAGCGCTTGAGACTCTGCCACCTTCTTGATCATAGTTTCTGGCTTTTTCTCCCAGACGCTTTTTCCGGTATTGTATTCTGTTAGCTTTACCGTTTCGACGACAGGTTGGTCGACGTCTTTAATTTTTACCTCTGACCTAGCGCCCCATAGGACTCCATCCCATGGTTCGGTTTTTATGGTCATTTCGACCGTACTTTTACCTGTTGACGATTTTGGATCGTTTACCTCTTGAGTGATCTTTTTAACATAGATCGCCTCTGTCTTTATATACTCGACTTTTCCTGTGCCGGCAGCTAAATTTCTTTTACCGTTTCTGCCCTCGATCACAACTAGTCTTCTTTGACCTGTTTGCCTATCTACGTAGGCGTAGGCAAAGATCTCCCCTAATAATGGATTTAATTTTAAGACGTTAGCTTTTAGTAAAAAAAGCCATACTTCTTTTTCGTTTAATCCTGGGGCTACTGCTTCCATGACAAACTTTACTTGTTCTGGCGTGAACGCTCTTTGGATCTCGCCTAGTTCGGAAAAGCTGTCTTTGATCATGATTGTCTTTTTGCCATCCATATATTTTTCCCTTTATTTTGCGAGCTGGGATACTCTTACTTCAATTTTTAATTCGCGAACTGCTTCCGGGTAGCGGATCGCTTTTATAACTACGTCTGAGTTTACAGCTGACCAGACTATGTAAATTATTACGATAAAATTAATTATCGTCATTATTGTCTTGGCTGTTGATCTTACTCCCTGGGCGACGTTTTTTTTAGCTTTTTCAAAGTTTTCTTTGTTCATATATTTGCACCTCCTTTCTTATTTAATTAAATAATAAATAAAATCATTTGTCAAGTGCAAATGATTTTCAAGTTTAGATAGCCTGTCAGCTCTTTCTCGAAATGGGACAGGAGTGGGAAAAGCCCCGCTAAGAGTTTAAATTTTCGGCGATTTTTTCGGTTTTCTCTCCGATCGCCTAAGCTCGCTATCTGTGGGGCGGGTTTCTCTTTTTTTGAGTGCCACCGCCTTGCGGGGAACATAGCGCGTAATTCCTGGATCCGGCTTTTACTTACAACTTCTCGAATAGGGACTCTCGATTTCCGTCGAGAGAGCGTCAGATGTAAGTCTGTAGACTTTTGTGTCCCACTTCTACAGTTCGCCCAGTGGGGTTGCTCCTAAGATTTTTGATCTTAGCTCTATATAATTTTCTTAAATATGTTTCTCTCATTGTTAATGCTTTCCAAGTTAATGGTGTTTTGTTTCCGTTTTCATCAAAATGAACTTTTTGATGGCAAGATTGACAAAGTAGGTGAGTGTGGATACTAATACGTTCTTTTCCTAGATGCTTGTAGGTCCTATGATGAAGTACTAGATTTTTATTCCCGCCACAGATTCGGCATTTTTTAGGAAGTTTGCTTTTCCAATATCTATCTTTTATATTTTTCCAATGCTCTCCATCAAGATATGTTTGATAGTTCTTCATATTTTCATTTGTGATCCGACCCCTACCATTTGAACCCCGGTCGGAATGCTTTCATAAAATCTGATTTCTTCTTTAGTATTTTCTCCTTCAAGTTTTATTGCTTTTTTTCGGTCCTCATCAGTACTGTCTTTATATTCTGATCTAAGAGATGATAGTTTTCCGCGGAGATTATATAGTTTTTTATTCAGTAGTTTTATGCAGAGAGGTTTGGCGTTCTCATAATAAATCCGAAGCCTTTTCCATTCTTCTGATCGCAATTTGTCCATAAAAAATGTCGTGGATCATCTCCTGCGAAGTCTGCTAGACTTTGCGAAGCTATTAAACCTCGCATGAGACAATACACGACTATTCAAGTCTAGCAATTTAATTTTACATTTACAAGCCCGCTTCGCTAGGGCAAACCGGAATTTCGCCGGAGCATATTATTTAATTGACTTTTCTATATTCTTATACTTTTTTATTTGGTTGTCAAGTGGATTTTACTATTAAAAATTGTCCCGGACAACGGAAGGCCTCTTTTTGCTCTAATCTCTTTTGGTGGTTGATAGACTCCGTTTATATAATACTTTCCTTTAAATGGCCCAGTGTGTTTTGAAAGGTTGTCGTCTTGTCTTAGTCGGTTCGGTTTTGTCCTTTCCATCATCCCTCCTTTTGTGGTTCTCCACGTGCGACCGATGATAGTTTTTTTACGCACCCGATCAGGGTTGAGGCTTCTTGAGCATTTAATAAATTAGCGGCTTCCAGGCCTTTAAAGTGTTTTGTCAACTTTCCAGAGGCGGTTAGTATTATTCTTTCTTTCAATGGTAGTGCGTCAAATTCTTTTTGATCCATATTGTACTGTTGTTAAATTTTTGATATTCTAAAAGTTAGGTCATCAAGTATACCTGTCTCAGGGGCGCTCGATGGCCTTTTTTTTAGTCCTTTGGTCCGACTAAATTATTCTCTCCGATTTTTGTTGCTACTTTATAAATTCCCGATCCGATAGTTGCCGAATAAATTGCGTCCTTAATGTGTGTTAAAAGAATACTTCCCAAGTCGGCAGGGACAAAACTGATCCCGAGAGCCGCTACGAATGACAAAAACCATTTTACTTTCGAGTCCATTGCTGGCTTGAAAAAGCTAATTACGTTAACGGTTCCGATTGCAGCCAGACTTACAAGAGTCATGTTTGTTATATCCATAAAATTATTTTTTTAATTTATAACTTATTTCTTTTTAAAATCTCCGGTATATAAAATAAAAGCTAAGAATGATCCAACCATGGCAAGAAAATCGGTAAATACTACAATTGGACCTCCCATAAGATAGGATTGGATCATTCTTAATAATTGAGGTGACGTGTGATTAAAAACCCCGGCATAAAGAACGGTTGCCCTTAAAATAGTAGTTCTAAATACTGTAAACCATAATCCTAAACTTATCATCATTACACCCCAAAAACGATTTCTAAAAGCCATTTGACTAGTCGCCGCTAGGAAAAACAAGGTTAGAAATTTGATTATCAAATCAATTACATCTATCATAATTTCCCTCCAGTTAAATATCTAATTAAAACTTCTTTTACCGCTTTAAAAAACTGGTTGCTTTTTCCGGCACGAACTAGTCCCATGTAGATTAAATTAGAAAATATACCGATCGCTATTGAATACTCAATTTTTTGATCAATGACAATCGCAAAAAGCCCACCTAAACAACCATTAAGCAGTGTTCCATAAAGACCGATTATCCAGTGAAGGTGATTGTAGGGATCGTGTCGACTACTCCAAAGATAATAAGCATATCCAAAAAATCCACCAACAAAACCCCATATGAAAAAATCATCAATCATTGTGTTTTCAATAATGCTTAAAAATGTTTCCGTCATTTAATAAAAAATTTAAATAATAATTCAACAACCGCCAGTCCCCCTAGTCCCATAAAAACAATTTTCTCAAGATTTTCAATCTTATCCTCAGTGTTACGCCCATTCTAAATTATTTAATTAACATTTTTAATCTTTTTAGGAAACTTTTTCCATATAAAAGTTGGGAAATTTTCTGATTTTTTAGTTCTGCTTTAGCCTGTCCTAAATATCTATTTATAACTTCCTTAGCTACTAGCACTTTCTTATCCCATTTGCTAATTGTTTTTTTACTCATAGACTTCCTATGTCACTAATTTTTTTAACTTTTGTCATTGTCGATATATATGCTGATTTTTTGTCTGATTGAGAATTTAGAGCGTCAGTTTCGGTTTTTAGTCTATCTATGGATATTTTCAGCTGGCTGAATTTAGCAATGTATGGATCAACAGGTGGTTGATAGTTTTTAAACCTTTCTATTACCTGATAAACAGGAATCCAGTTTTTAACGATCATTTCCTTGCTCCAACCTATCGGATAAAATCTCCAAGGCTTATCTTTAAGATCAAGATCAGCCCGATATAATTCAACATGCAGATGAGCATAAGTAACGCCGGATTTTCCTACTCGACCAATAAGACTTCCTGAATTAACTTTATTTCCGACAGCGACATTTCTTTCAAGTAGATGAGCGTAAAGAGAATAAATTTCCGGAACGTCCATTCCAAAATTATCTTTAATAAATTTTCTTGTTTCTGTGTCAAGAGTATGCTTAATCACGACCATTTTCCCGTATAAAACGGTGTCATCACCTGAATAAACAACAACTCCATCGGTTATTGAATAGACTGGCTTACCTAAATCAGAATCGCCATATTCTCCCCAATTATAGTCATCGCCCGGATGAAAGGAATTAGCTGAAGAATCAAAATCTAACCATGTAAAACCAGCCCAACCGTCTGGGTATTTTCCTTCAAATTCTGTTGGATGTGTAAATTTAAGCATAGGTTTTTATTAAGCTATTGTTGGTCTAGCAGATGCAACCCAATGACCCGAAACTCCAAGGGCTGTAGCCGTTCCTGACCAAATAACAGGGATTGATTTTTCACTTGATCCTGTGTCAACCGTTGGAGCAACATCAGATGTTGCAGCAGCAGCTTTATACCATCTCCAAGTTCCAGCTCCGGCGCCAACTGATGAATAAAAAGTCATTGAAGGAGCGGCTCTCATTGGAACTGTAAACCTAAGTCTTTGAGGGTAGCTATTTCCAACTCCAAAATTGGTACAAGGTTCAAGAAAAGCTCCTACTGAATCATTTACATCAGCTGGAGCCGTTAGATATGTAAATGATTTTTGATAAAATCTAAGACAACTTAATAATTCTTGATCAAAATTTTTGACTACAAAAGGGAGGACAACAGCACCAGCATTAAATTGCCAATCTCCAAATTCAAAATTCTTTGTTGTTATGGCCCCACACTCACAAAATACCTGTATTTCAATTCCATTACTACAGTCTCCTAAAGATACATTTTCTAATTTGATTAATGTTTCAGTTGTGTTTGGAACCGATTGAGCTGAACTAACGGCTATTTCAGTTGTAGCTGAAAAATTATCTGCCGCATTTGCTTTGCTAATTCTTATTGTGTAATTTTTAGCGCTTCCAACGTCATGATAAACTTTTACAGAAAATGAGGCAATTTTATTTTTATAAAGAATAGCATTTTTTGCTTCGATAAAAGTATAAGCGTTTACTATTCCAGTTCCAGTTAGGGTTACTCCAGCTAATTTTAAAGCAAAACCAGAGTTTCCAACATTGGCGGCTGTGGCTTGTGTAATTGTTCCTGCAGATACAGCTGTTCCTTCTCCTTTAGCATAGAAAACGTCAACATTTCCAAATAGTTTTCCACTTGTCAAATTCACTGCTGTAACAGATTGACAAATTCGGCAGTTTGGATTTACGAGAGCTTGTCTAAAAATAGAATTATTACCATAAATTGCAGTTGATAAAGCTGTCGCAAATTTAGTATCATCTGTAGCTGTTGCCATTTCTGCTTGGGTATTTTTTACAGGAATGTTAGCAATTAAAGCGAAAAGGTTTGTAGCTCCTTTTCTATCTATTCCTATTTCTACTGAAGTAATTGCGGCAGATATTGTCGACTCGTTTGTTACGACGGTCGTGTTTGGGCTTGAGTAGCTTGACGAGGCAACTGTTAAAATAATGCTTCCATTTATTCTTATAATTCTGCCGGCTGTATAATAGGCGGTTTGGTTTCCTTCAACGGTAAATGATGAGGTTGTTACTTTCGCGCAGGTTTGGTGTTCAAGAAAGAATCCTTCCATTATTGCGTCAATTATATTATTTGGATATTCGGCTGCCTGTAGGGATTCCCAGTCTTCTCCATTTTCGTGATCTTGGCCGACTCCACCGTTTAAGTTTGTATAATCGCGTGTTAATCCTGAAACTGTACCTGCAATGTCATCTTTTGATTTATAGTAGACCGCCTCTTCTTTTGAGGTTCCTGGTTCGGCGGTGATCACACCTGGAGCCTTGTTTGGAACTGGTGAGACGTGGGCTGTACTTGTTTCTGTCCCATTTAATTTGGCAGTAAACGTTCCACCCTCATCGTTGGTTGTTTTTAGAAGTCTATTCTCCATATTTTTATATTAACTATAAAAATTTATAAATACAATAGGTTAAATGACGTTGTCAGAGTCAAAGACCTCGGTCGGAAGCATTAGCGCTTCTCCCCGCATTGAAACTAGTATAAAATCACTGGTTGTGTCGTCTTTTGTTATTTCAAACTGGAGAGAATTTCCGATCTCAAATAATTCTTTACGGTATGTTTTGTCTAGATCCGAAGCTGACGCTGGGACGCCGGTTGATACGCCCCACCTCACAACACCCCACCTGACCACGTTCCACCCTGTCCTAATTATTGAACTGAAGGATTTTTCGTCGATCACAGTTGCTCCATTGATTATTGTTTTTAATTTTACGGTTCCCTGGATTCTGAAGATCCTCATGTCTGCCCATTTAAATAGTTTTGATTGCCCAGAGTTCCCTAGGTCTTCGTTTCGAGTTCGTATTGTGGTTGATATCACGGATCCGTCATAGTTTGCAAGTTTTCCTTCGACGGCAAATTCCCAGACTTTGTTTGTATCACTTCCTCCTGCGTACAGTCTTTGTTTATTGTCAAATCCGTCGTAGATAAGCCAGCTTCTGACGTGGCAGTCTGGTCCGTCCCATGATCCGATAAAAGCAAGATATTTTCTATCATAAATAACAACTTTTTTATTTATCGATTCTCCGTTTGGTGTGTATGACAAATAATATCTTCCGTTGTGATAGACTCCTTCGGAGTTGGTCATATAGTTTGCGTTGATGTCATCATATAAAGATTGGACGCGTCCTTCGGTCAGCGAGGTTGTTCGTATTGCAGCTGCAAAGTTTGGCTCGTATCCTAAGATTCTTAGTTTCTTTTCTGAGTCGATAAAGGCGACGTCGTTTTCCATAACTACCATCGATCCTGGAGCTCCACAGCCTACATAGGTTATCAATTCCTGAATTACTGCGTCTCCGGTGTCGGCTGAAAAATAAAATTGATGGATCGATCTTTCTTTTCCCACAATTATTTTGCTTTCGAATGGGGCAAGACCGTTTACTCCTGCGTCGTTGTCTCCTGGCCTAACGTCCACCCACCCACCGTTGTGACTTGGGCTGAATGACTCATATTTCGTTCCTGTGCCTGAATAATAAAGTCTATGTACAGCGCTTGAGTCGCCGGCGCCTACAAGTGATCCTCGAAGTTGCTCCCAGAATTTCAGCGACGGTCCATCAGTTGAGTCTCCATCTGGTGGAAGCCATAATTGCGGGGTTATTGTTCCTTTATCATCCCATGTCACAGTAGTTCCGGACGCTGGTTGATCTATAAAAAGCATCAAAGTTACGCCTGTCCCTGTCGTTTTTCGCCCGAAGACGTTGTATCCTATTACTTGGCTTTCGGTTCGTCTTGTGAACGTGATTCTGTTGAAGTTTGTCGTGTCTAGCGTGGCGGCTCCGTTTGTTATTGCCACGTTGGTTGCTGGAAGAGATTGTCCTTTGTCGGTTACTGTCGTCACAGTATATTCGTATTTGTCGGTTCCTGGGGTTCCTTGAGGTGCGACGCCAAGTCCTGCGGGGGCGGCTACTGCTGTAAAAAATGATACTGCGGTTCCGTTATATCGAGAGAATGAGTCTGTACCGTTTCCGAAGTATGAATTGCTTCGCATTTTTACTGCTCTTGTTCTTAAGTTTGCTGTAAAAGTCCCGCCTGTTACAGCGTCCCAGTCTTCTGTTGATAAGTTATATTTTCGAAGCGATCCGCCTGATAGGGCTAGAAGTTCGTTTGTGGTCGTTCCTTCTTTATACTGAAAAAGTCCATCGATCGCCGATCCGGATCCGACGGCGTTTCCCAGGAGATCTCCTCCGCGTCTTGGTCTTAATGATCTTTTTCCGTATAGCTCTGCGTTTGTTAGTTCATTGAGCTCGCTTCCTTTGAGTTCGGTTGCGAGAGCGAAAGTATTGACGCCCTGGCTGAATCCGTCAAATTTCCAGTCCCTTGAAGGGAGATTGGCTCCTCCTGGTAGTGGTGGTGGTAATCTTCCCATATTTTATCTGACGTATGTACGTCTAAATCCTCGGAATTGCAAATAATGCTGTAGGGTTTTGGGCCCTTTGTCGTTTCTTTCACTTTGCTGATTGATTGTTTTTCCGAGCATTCTCTCGTAGATATTAAAAAGCCTGTTTCCCTGGGCGTCAAGGTATCTTGACCATTGGACGTATGCTGCGCCTAATGTTGCCACTATTTTTCTGTATCTATCCGGAATCGGGAATGTTGCTACTGAGGCAATATCTTCTATTCTTACTGGGATATAATAGTACCAAAGATGTATGGTTTGGATTGAGGATATCGTCCCTTTTAATACCACGGTTGATTGATCTGGCTTTATGTAGAAAAATTTTCCACTATCGTATTTTGAATTGTTTCTATCTTCCCATGGGATTGGCAAGTATGGTTCGGTGTCGGTTCCAAGATAAATTTCTTTTATTGGTCCGGGCCACCTCATGTCGGTTATCGAGGTTATTGTTATGTCATTGTTTCCGACGACCGTCGATAGGGCGGTGTTTTCTTTTACTAAAAACGGCCATTTTCTCTCGTTTGCAAACTCAATAACAGCGTCGTTGTACGATCTAATTCTTATTGGAGCGGTCACTGTGGTAGTTTCCCCTAGTTCTTTACTTTGATCTGATAGTCCGGTCGATAATAGTACTCCCATAGGTTATAAATAAATTTATAGGATTATACTTTGTATGCCGGTTTGTACTTTTATTTCATTTCTCCATTGAACTCGTCCGGGATATCTTTTTTATCCCTCAAGTCTTGGTATGCTGTGTAATCTTTTGCGTCGTAGACGTATTCTCCGACGTGACCAAGCGGGATCGTCGGGTCTGCCCAGACTTCCCCTCCGTGATCATTTACTTTCTTACAAAAATATACGTCGTCTCCCATCGATTGACCTTTGTAATTTCCAAAGCCTACCCATGGGTATTTAATTTTTTTTAATATCGATGTTTTTATTAGCATGAACCCTGTTGCTACAGACCAGATTTTAAACGGTTTGTCGGTTGGGTATTTGTATGGAACGACTATTTTTTCGTCTTTAATGTCATTTATTGTTGGTAAATGTGGCACCTGTCGCCTAAAATATACCCCACCTATTACGTCTTTGTCTTGTTCTAAAAGACGATTGATTCCGTCTGGCGGAAATTTCATATCAGAATCAATGAACATGACGTGTGTTGCTCCTCTGTTTAGTGCTGTGCTTATTATTTTATTTCTGGCGTCGTGAACATAGCACGATTTCTGAATATGTAATATCGCCTTGGCTTCTAAAAGTGCTGTGGCCGCGAAAAGAGAGACCACCGTCTCTGTTTTTATCGTGTCAAGACACGGAATCCCGATTACTATTTGCGCATTCATATACGTTTTTTAAAACTGCTAATTAATTTAATCTTAAATTGTTTTTAATAAAATAACAAGACTATGTTTGTTTTTTGTTACCGCTGAAAAATGCCTTTGATAATTTCGGTCCAGTCTTATTTGGTTTTCCGCCTTTTAATTTTTGAATCAATGCTCTGGCTTTTGATAAATTTGTCGGGCCTGTTTTTGCTCCTTTTATCAAATCTTCTATTTTTAGTTCCGGGGCTTTCGGGATCTTGGGTTGCGGTCCTACAAAAAAATCAGCACTTAATGGTTTCAGTTTCAATTTACTTTCTTTTGTTTGAGTTTTTGAGTTTTCTATAAATGTTGAGATATCAGGAATGTCGCTTATTTTTGGTTTTTTTGTTGAGCCTCCACCTGTGCTTCTGGCGCTTGTTTTTGTTTGATTTCCTTTTTCATCATATTCGATTTTTTTAAGTTCTTTGGCTTCATTGTAGGAAATGTATCCGGCGTCGTATAGGTCATCGATTACGCCATTGCTCATTAGTATTTTACCGCTCTGCGATTTTACTCTTCCCGATACGATCGATGTCAAGATTGTTTCGTGATCGGCGCTTGCTTGCTCGAACTGATCTAAAATAAATTGAGATTTTAATTTGTCAGGTTGAGAGGCTACGTAGTCGTATTGTACTGCGTTTGGATCCAATCCCATTTTTTTGTATATTTCGTTTTTCTTTTCATCTGTGAAATTACTCTCATAAACTTTCCTTGCCCAGTCATGTTGGTCTTCTTCGTATTTATATTTGGCAAGTCCAGTTTTATTATTTGGTGTCAAATAGTCTTCTATACCTTGAAGTTTTATTGACGATTTTAGCACTGCCTCTTCGTCTTCAAGTTCTTTAATTTTTACAGCTTTTTCCTCATCATTCATTCCTAAGCCTAAGAATTGTTTTTGAGCTATTATCTTTTTCTTTTGATCTTGGACATTTTTTAGTTGGTCTTTTAATTTTTGCTCGTCTAAGGCGCCTATATCTAGGCTATTTGAGAAGTTCAGGGCGGCTTGGCTGGCGGAGGATTTATCTCCTTCAACAGTTACCCCGATTCCTTCTTGGATCAAATCTGGAGTTCTTGATTTATAGGCTCCTACGGGTGGGAAGACGGTGTTTGCTAGCGGTTGTCCTATTATTGGGATGTTTCCGAGAGCAAAACGTCCTATTGTTTTTGGCTTTCCTTGGAGGGCAAGGGCGACTCCACCTGTAATTTTAGCTATGTCTGAGACCGATGGCCCTGCTAAAAACGACATAACGGCCTCTGATCCTCTTTGTGAGGCGTTTATTGCATCTTGGAGTAGTCCTATACCACCTACTGAGGAAAGATTGTCTAGCGCTCGCTCAGTTGGGTTGGTTGGCCTTTCTCTGCGTCTTACCAGAGCTTTTAAGTCTGCAATTCCTTCTCCGACGACTAGTCCTAGGATCGTATATCTCAATAATGGTTTGAAATCTTCCCTTTTCAGCGCCGGGACAAGGACTTCGTTTTTGATAAATTGGGCGTGCTTATAACTAAATGATTTGAATTGTGTTAGAAGTCTTCCCCATGCGCTTGACCATGTTGGTGGAAGATCGATTGGGCGGGTTTTAAATTGGGTTATATTCACTGCTTTTTGTCCTGCTTGCTGTAGTTGATCAGCGGTTAATTGTCCCGCTTTTATGGCTTCTTCTGGATTGAAATTTTCAATTAGTTTGCTTAAATCTTGTATTACTTTTGTGTCTTTTGGATTTTTAAGAAAATCAGAGAATCTTTGCTCTACAAAATCTTTTCCGGCATTGGCGGCGACCGTTCTGTTGAATTTTTCCACTAAATTGAATCCTGGAGCTGTTATCTTATCTAGACCGCCTGCTCCTTCCATTTCGTTTTTAATTTGTTTTATTGCCGATTCGACCGTGGCTCCCGATCGGAGCGCAAAATCTTGAGATTCTGGGCTTCCTGCCTTGAATATATTTTTTATGGTATTTCTTATTCCGAATTTTGTTGCGGTGTTTACTGATTGGCCAGCATTTGATATTGCTCCCAGTCCTAGCTTCATTGCTGCCTGTACTTGTTTTATCGCTCCTACCCCTTGATTTATAGCGGGATTTTCTTTATTGAGACCGAGGTTTCTGTCCATTATGTCGCTTGCGACGCGTGTGTCTTCTCCTGATTTTTGCATATTATTAAGGATGTTTGTCAGGATCTCATTATCGGCTCCGAAGTTTCTGGCCTCATTTATTCTTTTGGCGGCGCCTTCCAAGTAGTCTGGTAATAGTTTTTTATCGTATCGAAGCACTTCTGATGGGAAGTCTAGGATACGTGCAAATTCCAAATTTCCGAATCTTTTTGGTGTGTTTTGCCCGAAGTATCTTTGATAGGCTTCAGTTACACTCATTCCGCTAATAATGTCATCTATGAATGATGTGGCTATTGTTGCGTCTTTTATCTGCCCGGTTGATGTTAAGTGACTTATTGTTTCATCGCGGAAATTTTTCAGCTTTTCTACGTCCAGGATGTGTGGTAGGTAGTTTTCCCTCGGTGTGAATGGTACCTTTTTACCATCTGGTAATTTTATTTCAAGTTTGCTTTTTATAGACTCTTCGGCTGCCTTATTCAGTTGCTTTCTTAGGGCGTTGGCGACTACTGTTTCCTGTGAGTTTAGTTCTACACTTTGTCCATCTAGAAACTTAAGGACGTTTTCTATCTGATCATCTTTTAAGCCTGACACGGCTTTTCCATAGTCGGCTACAAAATTTCCAGTCATTCTTTCTGAGGTGTTATTCATGTCGTCCAGTCTTTTTGCAAGTTGTTTTCCTCCTTCTCCCATACTGTTTAAAAGGTCCCTTGATGATGTAATTATTTGATCTTTCAAGCCTTTTAGTTTTTGTCCGAATGTTTTTTCTCCTCCGATCGCTTTTGGCGGGAGACCTCCTGGTGGAATTCCTGAATCTTTATTTAATTGCTCCGTGTCTGTAAATGATTGTTTTGCTTTTTCTTGTTCACTTATAAATTTTTCAGGAGTCCTAAGATTGTATTTTTCTTTTAGTGAGGCTTGGGCTTCCTTGTCATATTCATCAAATAAATCCTTTACTGTTTGGAGCTTCATTGACTTGTCGGCTTCTGTCATTTGCTTATTAAAGTCTGTTTTTTTGAGATTTTCTCCACCCAGAACTTCAGCAGGTTGTAGAGCCTCGGCGCTTGTCTTAATTTCTGCCGGTACATTATTTTCTGGATTCAGTACAGCGTTTCCGGTCTTAGTACGTGGCTTGTACGTTCCGGCTTCGATTTCCTGCATGATTTCTTCGGCTTTTCTTGCTCCTGTGGTTTGGGGCTTTTGTTGGTTTTCATATGCCAACTGTCTTGCTCCAAAATTTTTATTTTTAACCAAAACCTCAGCTTCGTCTGTCATATTTCCTAATTCATCTTGAAGCATTTTTTTTGGTATCAAAGTAGTGTCAACAATAATTTCATCAGGTTGGAATACCTTTGTTTCTATTTTTCCACTTTTTCCTGCAAAATCTGAGGCGACGGTTTTACTTTTTGTCCATGAACTAAATTCTTGATTTATAACCCCCTCATCCGTACTCATGATTCCCTTCCCATTACTTACCCCCCTATATAGTTTTACTGGATTTTTTGGCTTATATTTTGATAATTCATTTAACATTTCAGGATCAGGAGACACTCTTTTTCCGTTAAAATATGGGTTACCAAAATAATCAGCTAGCCACTCTTTTGTATTATCACTCATTCCTTTTATATTTAATCCTCCCTCTACTGATTGGGTGATGGGCTTCCAAGTTAAACCTTCATCCATCGAAACCTCAAGATATTTTGCTGGGATATTTTTATTTACCCAACTTTGATCTGGAAATTCTTGAAAACCTTTAGGCATACTTGTTTTTTTTATTCTAATCATTGCTCCCTCTGGGCTTCCGTAACCCTTTGTCGATTCAATATCAGGTGCAAAATACACACCTTTTCCGTATTGTCCTATGGATGGCTTCATTCCTTCCTTACTTATTTTTGCAATACGATCGGGCGAAGTTGTATGGTATAAGTATTCTCCTTTTGATAAATTTTCGGGCAATATGGCTGATCCTGTCTGTTTTATATTCCCCGAAATAACGTCATCTACTTGGGTCTTGTACGATTCCAATGTTTGAAGAGCTGCTGACACTTCGGGATTATCAAATGATTTTGCAAATACTTTTGCCTCATACTTTCCATTTTCCGGGGCAACACCTGCAAGGTTGAACATTGTTCTATTTATCGCGGCTCTTAGTCCCTTAGCTGCTTTTATGTCGGGATTTTTTCCTAGCCTTGTGATCTGATCGTCAAGATATGTTTTTATACCATTTACTGCCTGATCTTGGTTTTCTGAGCCTTTCATGGCGTCTATCAGTCCATTTTGATGGGCTTTTGAGAATTCCAAGGCGTTTTTAGCTTCTACCACCGTTGGGACTTCTCCTTTTGGTTTTACTGATAGTCCGACGGAATAATCTCCTACTTGAAGCTTATGTTTTGCCTCATATAGAAAATTTGGGAGCTTTCCGTCTTTACTTTTTGGATCCAGGACCCACACGTCGCCGGCTGGTCGCACGTCTAGTCCTAGTGTTTTTCCTCCGTCTATTATCGATTGTTTGACATTTTTTTTGAGATTGGTCCAATCTTCGGCTTTTCCTCCTGATGATAGCATGGCACTTAGTCCGAATGATAAAAGTCGATCGTATGACGTTGGATCCTTCTGATCAAGTTTTCCTATTATTTCATTTTCTCCGACCCCGGCCAGACCTGACAGGGTTCGTCCTACAACTTGGCGGGCGACAGGATTTGCAAGGACTCCTTTTATTCTCCCGATCGCAGCAGAAAATAACGGATTTGTAAATTGGGTTACTGATTCGTATTTTGGTAATTCTCCGATCGCCTTGCCTGCGGCTGTGTATGGGTCTTTTCCTCCAAACACTTTGTCCAGGAAGCCCCCTAGAAGGGCAGCGCCTGCCACCTGTACTGGTTTTGATAGAACATTCGCACCTCCGGCGTACATCGCTGTTTTTATGCCTCCTGATAGCACATCACGCTTTCCTTGTTCTAGTTGCTTCATAAATTCAGCGTTTTTAGTGGCTGTATCTTTGAAGAGCTGAGTGTTAGCGTCAAATAATTTTTGTGCTTGGGCGGTTTTTCCTTGTTTTACCAAGCTGATTGCTAATTTTAGGTTTCTACTTGCGATGTCTTCGTTAGTTTTTCTCATCGCTTCGACCTGGGCGGCGTTTGTTATTGGGGTTTTAAATATGGTTATCGGTTGGGCCTGAATTGCTCCACCTAGTCCTTTTCCGAATTGGTTTCCTGCTGACCTTATGTTTGTGTCTATACTTTTCACAGCTGAAGGGATGGTTTTTGTTACAGTGTTTTTGAAAAAATCCGTTAAAAAACTATTCTGATTCGGTTGATTCAATTTTGGCGGGGCTATTTTTATTGGAGTTGGTCTTGGTGGAGGGATGGCTTTGTATGTATTTAATTTTGGCGCCGGGATCGGGCTGTGAATCTGAGGACTAAAAGCATTGATGAGATCCTTTTTTTTACTTGTGAAAAAATCGCCGAGATTTTTACCTATTCCGAGTACTGATTTCAATAAATCATCCATAATTTATTCTAACACCCTCGGATTGTCTTTTACAATATATTTATGCGAACAAAGCTCGAAGCAAGGGGTCGTTTGAGACACCTGTTGGTAGTGTTTGTCCGCCGGCCGAGGTTGTTGACGCTGTGGAGGCTATGGCTGATGGGGTTGCCTGTGACCCCTGGAGTTGGGCTAATTTTTGACTATATTCAAGCGGTGTTACTTGTCCCGCTGCTAGTGCGCTGTCTAGTTCTTCTTTTGATCCGTATGTTTTGGCTGATGATTGATAAACTCCAGCTGTTGGGGTTGTTATATCAGTTTCCGTGTCCATGGTGGTTAAACCTGCGTCTTTTAGGGTTTTATTTGCCGCTGCTTTCTTTGATTCGAGGTTTGAGTTTAAGAGACCATTTGAGTCGGTCATGCTTGTAATAAAGTTATCAAGGACTCCCTTTGTGTTTGAAACGGTCTTATCGTATTCCATTTTCTGTTGAGCCGTCCATGTCTTTATATTTGCGACATCACTAGCTAATTGGGTTTCAGCTGCGGCATAAGCATCTTCTCTTTCATTGGCTGATAAATTAAGATTTGAATCAATAGTCTGAATCTGTTGATTGTAGTCGAGGGTTGCTTTGTCAGTTTTTTGAGTCGTTTCACGCTCAATACTATTTTTGGTATTCAGAATGCTAGTTTTAAACGATGTTAAGGCGTTTCCGATAAGAGCGAGAGAGTCTGCCTCATTTGTGGTTATGTTACTCAAGTCTTTTCCAAGTAAATTGTTCAATCTTAGTGTAGCTTCCTGTGATCGGGAACTTTGACCCTGTCCGGATCCTCTCATTATTCTTTCCTGCTCGCTTTGTAGGTCTCTATAGGTTGATAAGATGTCTTGCTTTGCTGTGGTATATTTTTCTGATGTTTTTTTCTGTTGTTCTTCATAATTTTGAATTCCAGTTGTTTCATTTTGCGTTACTTGATTTAAGAGATCAGTTTTATTTGATCCAAGAGCTCCGATGATCCAGTCATATTGTCCTTTTGCCTGGCCTTTGGCGATACCTGCTTCTTCTACCTTTGCACCGTACGATCGTTGCGCGGCTTGTCTTTTCGCTTCGGCGGCTGCTCTGGCTGCTTCTTCCTGGGCGCGTGCGGCATCATCTATTCCTTGATTGCCATTATTGTTATTGTTGTTATTATCAGTCGTCTGAGTATTTTGACCATTCTGATTATTATTTGTGGTAGTTGTGGTTCCTCCAGTGGTTGGTTTAACTGTGGCTGTTGTCGTTATTGGGGCTGTTGATCCTTTGGTCGCCTGAATAACGGCCGGATTATTAAATCTTGTAGTTTGTTCGGCACTAGCTGTTTTTCCTAAAAGTTGCCTTGCAAGTTCTGTCACACCAAAATCTCGGATATTCCAAGGCCCTATATTCCAGGTTCCTTTAACACTTTGAGGAAACATAATTTGACTATTTAATTAAATAATGTTAAAATCAAACCGTGATAAATTTTAAATCAACATTTAGATTGTTTATACGCCTTTTAGGACTTTGTATGCTTTTCGTTCTTTTTGTCCTTTGGTACGATGCTTTGTCAAGTCAATCTTTTGATATTTATCTTTTTAATACTTCATTCCTTTTTATTGGAATCTTATTTTTATCAATTCTTACCGTTATTTTAAAAAGGTTGATCAAAAAATTCGTTTTTTAATCTATATCGCTTATTGCTGGTTTGACAGGTGCGCCCTTTGGCGGATTTGTCTTTCTTACCTTTTCGGTTAGTTCTTTTTTTTCGTTTATTTCTCTTACAGCTTCTACTGTTGGCTCGACGGCTTCCTCTGGACTTGAAAAGGCATATCCGTATTGAGGATTTTTCCTCAATGCTTCTATAATTGCCTTATCTTTCGTTTCATATCTTCCGGCTACAAATTGAATTGATAGACCTCTAGGAAAAATTCCGTTGAGGCTGGTCATTACCTTTTTCCCGGCAACCATCTCGTAACTAATTGCGTCGATCACAATCCGTAAGGATTTGTACTTGCGTGCGATAAATAGCATAGGTTTACTGTTTTGTGCTAATTTTTAATTTTTTGGCACCTTTTTTAGGTTTCTGTGAAGCTTTCACTGGAGTCGCCTTTGGTTCAACGACCCCTTTCTCAAACTGCTCCCTGGCTTTTCGCAGGTCGCGAGGATGAGTACCAGCTTCATAGAGTTTAGGATTGCTCCTTATATATGGTCTTCTCATAATACTTTTAATTAACTTTTAGCTAATCTCTAAGTACCCTCTATCTTAGGCTGAGAAACTCGTTGTTCCGTAAGCTAAGGCACATTTCTTTTCGTTTCTTAGTTCTAGTCCGACTTCGCTGATGTATTCATCTTGCTCTCCATCAACGTCGTTGGCTTGAATGTTTGTTTTTAGCTTGGTGTCCGAGTCAGTCAGATATCTATATGCTAATCCGTCCAAGTCGATCAGGTATGCATATCCACCGTATGTTGCGTTTTCAGCAAAGAGATTGCATAGGACGATATTAACCATTCCGAACGGAGTCAACCATTGTCTGACGTCAATTCCGTAGGTTTTGTCCTTTGGAGCGACGAACAAGGCTGATTTGGCCCAGAAATTTATAGCTGACAGATAGATCGGAGCTGCAAAGAGCCATTTGGTTTTGCTTCCGTATCTAAATCCGTCTCTTAAGAATGCTTCAAATTCGGCTTCTGTCATCGTACCGTTCATGCCGGAGGCATAGGTTGACAGGAAGTAGTCGACTCCACCAGTTGCCCGGTTTGGATTGGTAAAGTTCGAGGTATCTTCTTTTGGTTCTCCAAACCAGAAGGATCTTTCGAGTTCTTTCTGGTGTTCGATCAATTGAACCATTCTTTGGTGTGCTAAATCTTTTCCACCGTACATTTCGGATTTGTCTGCGGTTCTTGTTATCCCGAATGGGGTTCTAAAGATCTGAGTATAGTTCGTTTTTGGTGTCTGATCAGCAACTTTGATGTTTCTTGCGGTTGCACCTTCCTGGTTTGCGTTACCGACGATCAATAGGTAGTCATCATCCGAGATTGTGGTCGCACTTGTCGATCCCCATCCTCTTATGATTGTCAAGGCGTTTGTGGTCACAGCCGAGACTAAGAATTGTTCTCCTGTGGTTACGTCTTTTACAACATCGCCCGCTCTGAAGTAGGTCCCAGTATCGACAGTCACTGAAGTTGCGCCTGATGTGTATCCGGTTGTATAGTTAATCTGATCTGTTTTTACGAGAGCTTCTTCTTCCATCCATTTGAAGTCTGGATTAATTGCTACGTGTTTTTCTACTTTCTTTGTGAGCTGAGTTAATGGAGCTGAGTCCGGTTCCAAGACATCGATCTTTGACGCAATATCAACGACTCGACGAACTGCTGTAACGTTTCCTGTTGACCTTAAGTTGGTTATCATATTATTGAATAAAATTATTAATAAATAACGAAGTGCCTTTTTATGCAGTTGTGTGCGGAAATTTACTCTTTAATAAAAATATAATCTTCTTTTTTTTTATTGTCAAGAGGTATTTTTAGATAAAGTTCAATTTCTTTTGTTTAGCGGCGTATGCCCCTATGATTTCGTCGGCTTCATCTTTTGGTTTGTTTTCAGGGACAGCAGTTACTCCTCCGGCGTCTGTCGGTTGTGCTGCGTTTCTTTTTAGCTGTGCTGCTCGATCCTTTTCTTTACTGGCTTCGTCAGCCATTGATCTGCTGAATGCTAAAAAGTCTTTCATTGCAAGTTGGAGACCTTCTTTTGTTTTTGGATAAGGATTGCCTTTTGAGTCTCCTCCTACAACGTGTAGGGCGAATTGACGTCTGAAGACTTGATCATTTGTCAATCGTGGCACTTCCACCTCTAGCGCATGGAGGGCTTCTTGTTTTTGTTCTCGGTCTTTTATAATCGGGATTATTTTTTCTACAAGTTGATCTTCGTTAATCTGTTGAGTTGGATTCTTGGCATTTTCAAGCAAAATAGGCATTAGTTCTTTTACTAGGTCTTTTGCATTGGTTACCTTAGTCCAGTCGATTTTATTCAATGTCTCTTCGACTATTTGATCTGGTGTTTTTTCAAGTTTTTTCTTTGCCTCTATTGATTTCATCAAATTTTCTCTTTCGGCGTTTTCCTGGCTTACTCGAGTAAATTCTGCCTGTCTGTATTCGTAGGCTTCTTCCAAAGCGGCATCGTTGGGGAACCTTGTCGGATCGCCTCCTAAGTTTTGATAGGCTGCTTTCAGTTCGTCTACTGTTTTATATTTACCAGCAAACAATTTTGGCGCTGCCGGCTCTACTTTTATTCCGTATTTTGTTCTTTGTTCCTCTGACAGTTCGGTTTTATGTTCCTCTAGATATTTCTTTTGATTGTCATCTAGTTTTTCCGGTTCGATCGCTGTGACACTTTCAACGGTCAATTCTGGCGGGGTGGTGTCATCTGGCTTGGTTGTATCTGCTGGTGGTGTTGTATCGGTTGGTGGGGTGGTGTCTGTTGGTTTGGTGTCAATTGGAGGAGTTGTGTCTGCGGGAGGATCTCCGAATGTTTCTTCTACATTAACGTTCACTTTCCCTGTCGCTTCATTGTAGGTTTCCTTGATTGGTTCTGGCATAGTATTTTTAGGTGTTCTTACGATTTTACGTAAGAGCTAAATTTTTAATTACTGAATGTGCATTTTAAATCTTAGGACGTTTCCTCAGTATTGTCAATACCCATGTCTTTGCTGAATTGTTTTTCTTTTTTCATTTTGTCTTCTTTGGTTGGGACCATCATGTCGCCTTTTTCCATCGGTTCGGCCATTCCCATCATCATTTTTACTCTTACTCTGGTTTTCACTGGTTTTTTACTGTCTTCTGGTCCGTATTCTTCTCCTTGAGTCACAGAGCATATTTCGGCTTCGATTGTCATTTTTACTTTATCTCCCACCTTTAAATTATCAAGTCCGGGTAGCTGATCGGTTGTAAATTCTGTTTTTGGGTAGTATTTTTTGTTTTCTGATTCTTTTGGCTCGGCACAACAGGTTGGATAATCTTCTACTTTTCCTAAATCATTCATTTGGTCGCTCATAATATAAATGTATTATTAATTTTTAACATTGTCAATAGGTTTCTTTGGCGCTTGATTGGTTGGCTTTCCGTCAAGATAAATCACTCCGTTTTCTACTTTGTATCTGGTCAGCATATGGGCTTCCAGGATTCCTCCGTGTGATAGTGGACAACTTATGCACTTAACTTCGCGAGCTGGGTTATTACTAATAATAAAATAATGCTCGCCTTTGTTTAATGGATACTCTTTTATCTGGTGGATCTTGATTTCTCCGTCCCACAGTCCTCGCTTTTTTCGTTCCTCTAGGACTTTCCAGATGTCAGGCAGCTTTTCCTTTTCGTTGTTCTTCGAGTTTTGCTTTTTGTCTTGCATATTCGTCTCCTTTTTTAATTGAGATTTCAAGAAATGTTTTTAATTTTTTGTAGGCTCGGTGTTCGTGCAACATCATCAAGTATTTTATAAAAAGGTTTACTGCCTTTACGATCGACCAGAGGCTCACTACTTGGGATTCCTGCTCCATAAACTGTTGCATTCCCTGATCTTGTTTTTCAATCCATATTTCAATTCTTTTCCACGCAGGGGTTTTGATAAGATTCTCAAATTGATGGCCGGCGATTATAGCGTCTCCTATTTCTGATTGATTTGGCTTATTGCGCTGGTTGATCTGCGCCCACAGCTGTCGGGTTCGGTTTAGCATTTGGATTTTGTGCTGGTTTTGCAATTGTTAACTGTCGGATTTCAGACGCTCCTCCACCGTTACCATTTTCAGATACAGTTGGAGGAGTTTCGGTGGGTGGTGCTTCCGGGGTGACCGGGGCTGTTGCTTGTTCTGCTAGCTCGTCAACTTCTTCTTCGCCTAGATCATATAGCATTCCTTTTCTCATCTTATCCTTGGCGTTTTCACTTGGATTCTCAAAAGGTATCTTTCCTTGGGCGCCTATTATAGTACTCCATTTTTGCAGTCTTTGATCTTTAGCTGCGGATTCTGTGGATCCTGAGTCTACTATAAAGTTTACGGCCCCTCGTAGTCTTCTGATTTGGGTTGGGGTTATTACCATATTTCCTCTGTTTACTTCTTGGACACTATCAAAAAATCTCATATTTCTTTGAACGTACATTGTTCCCATTGCTCGAAGCCCTAGTTGTTCGAATAGCTGAAGTTTTAGCGAGAAGCGAGCGTTTGCGGCTGCTTGGAGGCTTGCTACCCCTTCGGCCGTCTTATTCATTCCTGGCTTTGATTCGCCTGTTGCATAGTCTGTTACGCCAGACGTTCCTTGGATAATGCGGTCCCATTCCTGGTATTCTCTGTAGGCTGACGCTTTTGTCGATCCTGTCTCCACTGGCTGAAGACCGTTTAGGTCGTTCATTTGAACTATTTTTCCTGGCTCTGGTGTAAATTCTTCGCCTTCAATTAAGGTTGATGGATCTAGTTTCCATATTCTCATCAGGTCGTAGAAGACGTTATCACTTCTCATATTTGATTGGTCACTCATATGATCTTCGATTTTTTTGATTGGGTCTGGTTCTCCCCATGCATAAAGTTGGTTGGGGATTGGAATATCTTTCATTAAAAATAATCCTAGCTTTCCGTCTCCGTTTGGATTTGCTCCCTCTCGGATTGTTAGTTTTTCATTGATTATTATTCCGTATTTGTCTGGCTCTTTTACAAACCAAACTTTATACTGACCCTCTTCTGTGTCTTTGGTTCTGTAGTCAGTGCTACCAAAGATTTGATCGACTTCGTCATCATAATTTTTTTCGTTAGTGGTTCCATATTCTTTTTGAGCTTTCATTCGTCCTAAAACTTCTACGTTTTTGTATTCTCTTGGCGCCATGTTGACCATGTCCATGATTTCTCCCATTGTCATAAATTCTTCGACGATCGCGTATCCTAAATCGGAGACTCTTTTTTTCTTCGGATCTGGGAAAACGTGGAAGATTGATCGGTGTTGGAAGACAGGGGCATCAATTACCTTTTTCATTACCTTTACTAACGCCCAGTCTGGTTCCATACCGTAGTAGGCTATTTTTTCTAAATTGTCCCACGAAGGATAGTTTATCCCCATGAGTTTGCTGTATGGTTGGTATTCCTCGACTTCTACTTCTTTCATGTACCAAGGGACTTCTCCCCAGGCGTTCCCAGTTATAAAGCATTCTTTTAGTCCTGATACCAGTCTTGAGAAGATCGGATCGTCAATCAAGTATGGATGATTGATCTGATATTTTATTAACTCTCTCATGGCTATTTCATCGTTACGGTCGTTTCTCATGTCTGTTTTTATGTTGAAGTTCATCATGCGGTTAAACATTCTAGGGAGGATTGTTTCGACCGTTTGGTATGAAATTGGAAGCATTATATTGCTATAAAAAGGATAGGACTCTGGATCTTTTTCGATCGCCTCTTCAATAATTCTCAGCAAATAATGTTTGTAGTTATCAATAAAGTTGTTGAAAAATGGTTCAGTATATGATTTTGACAGTGTGTACTTTTTTTTGTTTTTTTGGCAGTAATCGTCATTATACTCAGGTAGTCGTGGCATATGCTTTCATTTTGATATTTTTTTTTGCATTTGTCAATAGGGTTGTACTTTACCTCCTCCATCGGCTCATCCCTTTACTTTTCTTTGCCCTTAATGCCCTATATCGTTGGCCTGGTGTCTCTTTTTGAAGTACCGCCTTATTTATTTCTTTGAACGGATGAAGCTTTAGAATATAGTAACCGCCTGAGAATGATATTACTCTATCGTCATAGTTTCCTTCGGATCCGCCCATTGATCCGTCTTCTTTCTTTATGTAGGTCGATAATTCGTCTGCGGTCTCAAGATCTACGTATGGAAGTTGCTTGGTCCTTACTAAATTTTGGGCGTGTCCAATCATTAGTGGTTTTGTTTTGGCGTCGGTCCTCCATCCTATTTGTTTTGTGGTCTTCTTTTCTTTTTCATTAAAAACTTCTCTCATATAAAGTGATGGGTATTCTAGATCTCGAAGCCTATCGATCGTTGATTGTCCCATATTGTTTACTTCGACGGCTATGAGCGCTCCTCTGTAATAATGACCTAGTTTGTTTAGCTCGTCTCCAAATTGATGAGCTTCTATCCTTGCATGAAAGTGAGCTACAATTTTCCAGCTTTTTTTTGCTATCACGTGTGCGCTACAAAAATCTCCGCTTTGGGCAACGTCAGCAAATATAATATATTGGCTTCCCATCATTGGATATCTCCATATTTTTATCCATCCCCGCTCTGCGCTGTCCAGGGCTACGTTTGGGGCGACTCCTTGGATGTTTCCTACGAAGATTGGTTTCGGGGAGATCGCTTTGTAGTCTTCGACTTCTTCCGGTGGAAATACTGGGTTGCCTGAAAATAGAAAGGCTTCGACGTCATCTGATGGGAACTCTTGCTTCATCATGTCGTGAGGGTTTCTTCCGTCTTCCGAGACTAAGCTACGTTCCATTTTCCGGTACCATGCTAATGCCGATCCGTCCACGTATCCTTTGTTTGTTTTTTCATCTCGTTTTGGATAGCGGAGCATTAGTCTTTTTTCTTCGTATGTCATTTCTTCTTCCTTGACTATTTCTTTTGGCAGTCTGTATGCTGGGTTGCTAAACCATGGGAGGAAGTGGTTGACAAACTCACTTTGTCCGGCTTTGGCTCGTTGGTATTCTTTATGGTGTAGAGTCCCCTGTCCGTTGGCCGTTGTCTCCTTTACTATCCACGTTTTATCTTTATCCATTGGGACAGCTCTTATTAGACCTGTCATAATTCGGCCCTTATCGTTCCACCTGCTCGATTCTGACATATGGACGTAGTGAGGGGTGTCTCCCCGGCCGAATGCCCTCGCACCGGCGGTTCCAACGTAGAATTTGCTATGCATAACTTCGTTTGTGATGTCTCCTTCCTTTGTACTGCCTGGACGATAGAATGGTTGGAGCCATGGTCTTAAGTGTTTCAGGAAAAAATCTACCTTTTCAAATAGTCTTTTCGTAGCTTCATCTTCGTGGGAGATACAGACGCTCCATGAGTTTGGCACTAGGAGGAATTTCACTGTTAAAATTGCCAGGATCTCTGTCGATATTCCAAGTTGTCCGGCTTTTACTAGGTCGTCCCGGTAGGTCATTTCTTCGTAGAATAAATTTTGGGGTTGGTTAAAAACGAACGGAACGACTTCCTTATCTTTGTTGATCACATAAAATCCCGACTCGATTATATATCTCGGATCCGTGTGTGCTAGGGCCATCAATTCTTCTTTTGTTTGTGGCATACTCATTTTATTTTTCGTTAAAAATTTCTTCTCTATTTATAATTTCTTTTCCGTTTATCATCATGCAATACTGAACATACCTTATGTTTTCTTTTCCTTTGAAAATTTGAGCTACATATTCTCCTGTTTTTGTTGGAAACTTAGAGAATGTTTCATGGCTAACAGTTTTTTTACATTTTAAACAAATAGCTTCTCGCATCAATTGATTGTCGGATTCATGGTGTATTATTTTTATCTTTTTTACTTTGCACTTATGTTTTACGGAATAAAAATTTCCGTAAATCGCTATTTCGCTCATGATAGTTTTTCTTTTAATTCTTTAATCGCTCGCTTTTGTAGGATACTATGATCATCTCTTAGGGTTTCTTTTCTAAATAATCCCTTTTGTTCGTCCATTCCTAGGTGGACGCCGGACATTACCTCTTGAGGGGACATATTGCTTACTTTCTGCGCCATACTTGGCTTGGATCCGAACCATTTACCACAAATTTCTATCTTTTTTCCGTCCTCATATTTTATTTTTGTCAGATAGGTATTGTTGTAGTGAATTTCTTTACACCCTGCGCAGTTTATACCATGGTGGCAGTAGAATTTCTTTTTACCTTTTATTTTTATTTCCGTCCATCTCCAGTCATCGTCTTCGTGATCTTTTTTACAGACTATACAAAAATGGCTTTCCATCCCATTGGTTTGTAGTGCTTCGGTAGTATGAAAAGTTTGGTATTTAGCTTCTGTCATAATTTTACGGTTGTAATGGACGACTTTTAAGCCTGCTTCGGGTTGGATCGTATTGATCATCTATGAAGGCTGCGGTCGTTCTTTTAACTTCTATATCTATCATAAAATTTATTTTATAAGCATTTTCTATTCCCATTACACCGTCCCAGTGATCAAGGCCAAACAAAGTCATGTGATGATCTACGTCTATTGGCTTCGTGGTTCGACCAACAATAGTTTTACCATTTTTAAGTTTGTAGTTGAAAAGTATCTCCTCGCCTCTGTGTATGGCAAGCCAGATTTTTTTCAATTTATCTCTAATGTCCATGAGCCTGTTGCGGGATTTGAACCCGCCTTTGCCTTGGCAACCCACAGGCACCCTGGGCCAACGTGGTCGGACGGTTTCGGCCCGATCGCACTGTACCCAGAGCGAAAGGAGGTGAGCGCGGGAGCGCTTACCAGTATGAAAAAGTCCGGAGGATTGGGACTCCGGGTGGACTTGGTGGGGAACGATCCCACGTTCTACTATGGATTAGTAGTCGATGCCTATCTCAAGCCCTGTAAACTAAAAATTAAAGCGAATCCTACCACTATAATAAATAAAATGGGAAAAATAATATATAGAAAAGCTACAATAAATTCTGCTAGTTTTTTCATTTTATTGCCAACACATCTTTTTCCTGAACTAAGTATTCGCCTGAGACTTCTGGGACCTTGTTTGATGTGTATTGCTTGTAAATTATAACGTCTCCCACCTTTATATGCTTAACGTCGGGTCCGATCGCCAACACAGTGCCTTGAAAATCAGCTACAGTCTTCTCACCAGGCAGGATAATGCCTCCGGCGGTCTTACTCTCCACTCTTGGTTTTCGGATGTGTACAAAGTCAAAACAAGGGATTATTTTCATATTTTTTGTAAAAACTCGCCGATCTCGGCAAAACATTTTCCAATCAATCTTTTTTTGAAATTATTATCTTTATTTAATTTTTCTTCATTGAGAGTGTAGTTTTTTAAAGCTCGATAAATCTGTCCGTCTATTTCACAAAAAAGTTCTATTTTAACTATGTCGTTTGGCGTATCGTTAAATTCATGCTCTCGTCTTTCTTCTAAAAGTATTCGGTATTTTTTCATATTGACAGTCCCCTTTCTTGGCGGTCTTGTTTGATTGCCGAGGCTAAATTTGAAAAATCAAAGTTGTTTTGGACCAATGTTGACGGCTTATCTTCGAAGTCTCCGATCCGGACTAGCAATTTGTCCCAATCTCCATATTCGCCGGCAAGTGCTTTTGTTATAGCTATCTTTATTCTGTCTCCGTATCCAAAACCGTTTAAATCTGCGATCGTAGAGGCCAACACCTTGGCTTTCCTTGCGTTTCGTGATCCTATACCCCATGCCACATAATCTTTGTCGGTGTTGTAGGCTTTTAATGCAGATTGAGTGGCGTTTAAGAATGTTAATTTGTTACTGGAGTCGA
>ERZ869929.229-NODE-229-length-37434-cov-22.192648_pt1 | contig 37434 bp, 70 predicted proteins | sample MGYA00579312_ERZ869929 | MGnify/ENA primary metagenome ERZ869929 (study PRJEB32216, sample SAMN09231818) | wastewater metagenome | place: USA: Maryland | collected 2016-08-09 | study: EMG produced TPA metagenomics assembly of the PRJNA472060 data set (Reclaimed... | reverse complement strand
ATTTCACTAGAAATTCTGCAAACTATATTTGGGCAAAAACATCAGGTGGAGATTTAAGATTTACAGTAAATGGTAATGCTATAGGTTCAGCTGCTATGATTATTAGCAATGCTGGTAATGTGGGTATTGGCACAACTACACCACAATCAACGCTTACTGTGTCTCAGGGTGGCGTAAATGCGGCAACTGTAACAGGCACGGTTCCAACAGTCTTAGTGCATGGACAGGCTCAAAACATTCTCTCAGGGATACTTGTTTCTTCAGACACAAGTATTCATCGTGGGATTTTTACTGGTTACAAGTCGCGAGGAAATAATGCCTCACCGACTGCCGTGGTAGCATCAGACGACCTGTTTTCGTTTTTGGCATCAGGGTACGATGGTTCGGCGTATCAATCGGGAGGGCAAATTCATTTTTCTGTAGATGGGGCGGTGTCTAGTGGGAATGTTCCTACGGCTATTTCGTTCCAAACGGGTACAAACTCAGCTAATAGAGTGAGTAGGCTTTTTATAAATTCAGACGGGATTGTTACAGTCGGCTCAATATCACCAATAGCACAATTTAATGTCGTCAACGCTTTGTCTTCAAGGGTAGCTACAATAATTCGTGGAGCTGCTTCTCAAACTGCAAACCTTACACAGTGGCAAAATAGTGCTGGAACAGTATTATCTGCAATAGACAAAGATGGATATTTTTATGCTGGTTCAAGTGGTGCAGCTACTGCAAAAATGTATTCAGATAGAGCTGCTGTAATAGTAAAAGGTTCTACTGATGGAGGTACTGGTCCATTTATAGATTACGATATAAACTCTTCTGCTGTAGCAGGAACTACATTTGCTCGTATCTCAAGTGGTACACTATCTACTGCTACAAGTGGTACAAATATAGCTGTGTCAATGACTCCTAGTTTTGTGCCATCTGGTGCTGGTAGTGCTAATTATCGTGTACTTGATTTGTCTTACACAGCAAATGGTACAGCAGGTGTTCAGACAGGTACAGCTACTGGTATTTATATGAATGTCACAGAAACGACATTGAATGGAATGACAAGTAGATTGATAGATTTAAGGCAAAATGGTACACAACGATTTTATATAACTAATAGTGGTTACACATTTTCAAATCATTTCCAGTCTGGCGGAGAATATCAATTCACATCTGGAAATAGACTTCAAGCTCCTGCATCTGGGGTGCTTGTATTGACAAACCATGATGCTACAGCGTGGACTAGACTTAGCTTTGGAGGTACTACATCATCATTCCCAGCTCTTGCTAGAAGTAGTGCTGCTTTGCAAGTGATAGCTGCCGATGGTTCAAGTAATGCAGATTTTTATGTAACAGGTAAGGTTGGTATAGGTACATCAAGTCCAGATGCAAGTGCATTATTAGATATATCATCTACTACAAAAGGATTTCTTCCCCCAAGAATGACAGGTGCTCAAGGAGAAGCAATATCATCACCAGCAACAGGACTTATGATTTATGCTACAAGTGCTGGTTCAGGAGATATTACAAGTGCAGGGTGGTGGGGATATAATGGTGCAAACTGGGTTAAATTAAATTAACAATTAAGTCGGAGGACAATAAACTCAAAAATATTATGATTAAATCAAACAAAAAATTCATTATAAAAAATGCTATCGGGTTTACTTCACCAGAATATTCTTCTGATGACCACAAGGTATATGTAAACGTAACTTCAAACACATTTCCTATGGGTACATTTGGAATAGTAGGGAACGTGATGTTAAAAAAAGTAACACCAGAGGTTGTAAATGAAGAGACACAAGAAGTTATCTCACCAGAAGTTATAAATTGGGAGACAATATCACAATTTAGTGTACCTAACGAAATGGTAAATACACCAGACCTAGATGTGATAACAGAAGCAAGTAATATCACAAAAGCATTATTAGAAGAATGGAACCCAGAGAATACTTTCACAGTAGAACTATAATTTTATGAGCGAAATGGACAAACAACTACCTCCATATTTTAAAGAATACCTAGAACAGAAATTCACGGAGCTTCATACTGCTATCCAGACTAACAAGAAAGATACTGATATAGAAATATCGGAGCTTAAAAATGAGCAGAAGTGGACTTCAGGTATGATTAAAATTGCAATAGGGGGACTATCAGTCATATCTATTGCAGGGGTTGTTTTCCTGTCTTTTTTTAAAACACTCAACAAACAACAAATTCAAGAAGCGATAAAAGAAAATAAAAATGATATTGCAAATGAAGTGGTCGTAATCATTGAGAATAAATATAATTTAGAAGTAAAAAAATAATCTATGAAAAAAACACTAATAATGACAAAAAAGCCAAAGCCAACTTTGATAATGACAAAGAAGAAAATATTTAAAGGTAATCCAAAAGGACGTAAAATAGCATAATATGGAAACACAAACATATAAAAACTTAAAAGATTTACCACAAACAAATTTCCCTGAAATGATTATAGTTCATCATTCAGGAGGTACTGACGCTAATCCATTAGCAGATACATCACATCACACTGCTAAAATTATGGAAGCATATCATATATCTTTAGGTTGGGACGGATTGGGATATCATTATGTAATTGAAAAAGATGGTGCAGTTTGGAAAGGTAGACCAGAGCATAGAAATGCTGCTCACACAGTCGGTTATAACGAGAAATCTATCGGTATATGTCTATCTGGTAACTTTGACGTTACAATGCCAACCACGGGGCAAATAGAGGCTTTAAAAGGGCTTATACGGGACATTCAAGCTCGTTACCCAGCAATAACAACAGACAAGATAGTTCCACACAGAAAATATGCTAAAAAGTCTTGTTATGGAAATAAATTATCTGATACTTGGGCTAGTGATTTAGTAAAAGAAAAAGACTCTCCGACTAAAGATAAGATTTTAGCACAGCTTGAAGAATTAAAATCATTAGTTTCTAGTCTTTAATGTTTGTAGACCTAGCTAAAATATTATGGGATTTCTTTAACTGGCTAGATAAAACATTAGACGAAGCTTTCTGTCCTGTTTGTAGGAGTAAATGGTTTGATGCAGAAGGTTGGGCTAAATGGTACATTAGATATAGTATAGTTATATGGTGGAGAATACCATTGTTTATACTAGGTTATTACTTAACAAATAATATATATGTCGCAATATTATTTGGATTAAGCACTTTAATTATTAAAAAATTATTATGACAGATAATACAAAAAGATATATAAGAAGTTCTATTATTACATTCCTCACAACTTTCTTTATTGTGATTTTATCTCAATGGGATAGTTTAGATTTAACTTCATTTAGAGACGGTGCGTATGTAGCAGTTCTATTTGCAGGATTTCGTGCAGGTATAAAAGCTCTAATAGAACTATTTTTGAAGAACTTTAGTGTTGCAAATAATTTGTAACATTATATAATTACATTGTTAGACCTTTTTCATATTTGGGCTAATAATAACGACTCTAAATTAGCACTTGCTTCGGCTCGTGCTTTTTTAGTATAATAAGAGAGTAGTAGCCACATGCTCTACATAAAGTATCTATAAAGGGTGTCGAAACCCGTAGACGATATTTTGGCAAAAGAACTACCCACCATCTAATAATTATCCTAATGTTGCAATTTAATAATTATGGGTGGTTTTTTTGTATGTAGGTGGTATAATAAAAGTAATAGTTTTTTGAAATCAGCAGTCAAGTAAAGTAAAAAGTTATGTCAAAAAAAAGTAAAGCAAGTTCCACTCAAAGTGGAATAGTAGGGTATGGTTTTGGGTATGTTATAAGTGATAATGCTCCTGATAGATTATTTGGAACAATCTTTAATATTATTGAAGCATTAGGATTACCAATCAAACAAGAAGAAGCATTAAGACCACTTATAAGAAAACAAATTTGGGAAGTTTTTGAAGATGCTGTATTGATAACTCCCGAAAGACACACGGAAATAAGAAATATTTATTATCAGAAAAAAGAGGAAACTAAAGGATTAGTTCCTATGTCGGCAATATAATAATTAACACATTGACTGCTGGTTTTAGAATGCTATAATAGAAATGTAGGCAATATTGGTTACAAGAAGGCTTCCTTTAGGTTCCGTCCTACTGGAGCCCTTTTTGTTTCTAAGTGCTAATTAAGTGCTAATTTACTATCAATTAGCAGTAGATAAAAACCCCCACAATAAATGCGAGGGTTTTTTAATTTGTGCCTCCGTAGCCTTTATTACGGACTAGGAGGACTATGGGTTTTACGCCATTTTCTTAAGAGCTTTGTAGCTCCTTTTTTAATACATTCTCTGGTGCTATGTATTCTAATTTCATCTAATTCATCTTCAGTAAATTGCTCAAGCTCTTTTACTTTTAAGATGTCTTCATAGATTAAAATACTAAGTCCAATGTTTAAGGAACGCATTTTAGACACAGTTGGTGTTTCCATACTAATACCCTCCATCTTCTTCCCACCAAGCTGGCGGTAAATGTGTAGGTTTTTCAAATGGTAGATTTAGTTGCTCTGATTGAATGTTTTTAACATCATCAATCTGGTGAATTTCTATATGGTCGCCATTAGCAATTACATAGAAATTTGATGGGATTACTTTTTCCAAAAAAGCAATAGCATCTTTTTGTTCTTGCGGTTTCATGGATTAAGAATTTAATTCTTTTTTAGCTTGCTCGGCAAGGAAGTAGGAGTCTTGGACAATAACAACGTAAGTATCATCTGTTTCTAGTTTGATACTAGCGTGAAATCTAGTGTGTTTTAAAATAAGATTAAGCTCATTGGCTCTTTCTTGTGCTTGTTGTTTATTCATAATGTTAAGGTTTAAATATATTATCCCACTTGATAAAAAATCCGCAAGTGTATTGCATTTAATTACACAGTTGTTAAAATTATATCAGTAGGGTTTCTCGCCTATTTGACAGTCGGTGTATGGCATACTTGGGACACAAGGTAATGTAAAAATAATACACGAGCATCGGTAGGAGTAGTTTCCTGAAAGCGATATCGCAATAAAGAAGTCCCTGAGACATTTACTATCATCAGTGGACTTTTTTAGTTTATCCACAGTTTGCTTTTTTAAAAAAATGGTACAATAGAAGTATGAAGATAAAAAAAGTTAAAAAACTTACTATCGGACAGCTCCAAAAAAAACTCTGGGAGGAGTGTAAAAGAATTATTCGTGATATTTATGTTCGTAAAGATGGCACATTTATTTGTTACACGTGCGATAAAAAAATCACAGCATTATCAGATGCTCACACAGCACACTTTATTCCAAAATCTGTGTGTGGTGCATATTTAAAGTATGACCTTCGTAATCTGAGAGTTTGTTGTATGACCTGTAATGTTTGGTTGGGGGGAAACGGTGCAGAATACTATCGTAGAATGGTAGAAAGAGAAGGACAAGAGTATGTAGACCAATTATTTTTAGATAAACAAAAGTCTATAAAGGCGTACGACCACTATTTAATACAGTATGAGCAGTATAAAAAAATGTAGTTATGCACAGTTTTATTTGCTTGCTTTTTTAGAAGTAGTATAATATAACCAGTGGAAGCCGAGCCACTAAATTATTAGTCTTGTATATTCTCTCATTGCTATCATTACTTACAAGGCGATGGTAGCGAGTAGAGAATAAAAACATTTATGGCAAAACAGCGTTATATAAAGGATAGTTTCTGGACTGACCCTTATATTGAAAAATTAAGTCCAGATTATAAATTAATATTTTTGTATTTACTTACTAACCCACTTGCCAATATTTCAGGTGTCTATGAAATTCGTCTTAAACGAATGGCATTTGAAACTGGTTATGATATAGAAGTGGTAGAAAATATATTAAAAAAGTTTGTGAAAGATAATAAAATAATTCAATTTGAAAGTTGGATTGTTATTATAAATCATATCAAACATCAATCTTTAGGTAATGACACTGCTAAAGGTATAAATAGAGAAATTTTGCAAGCACCACAAGAAATTATTTCTTTATTTGAAGAAAAAACCCTTTTAAATTCAAAGAATGAGCAATATTCTGTACTTGTTTTAAAAGAAAATAATAGAGCCCCTATAGACCCCCTACAGACCCCCCATTTTGGGGCGTATAGTGTAGTTAAGTTAAGTAATGTAGAGTTAAGTAATATTAAATACGGTGAATTTAAAAATGTTTTACTTTCAGAAGAAGAATATAAAAAACTAATAGAAAGATTTGGGGAGAATAATACTAAACTTTTAATTGAAGAATTAAGTGGTTACATGGCTTCTACTAAAAAGAAATATTCAAGCCACTACGCTACTCTACTAAACTGGGCTAGACGAAAAGTACAAAACAACAATGATAAACAAAATAGTCGTTCAAAACCATTTAAAATAATTGAATAATATATGAAACAATTTTTTTACATTACCACAAGAGATGGGCAAATATTTGAAATTGAAAATACTGGAACTCGTTTTCAAGATTGTTTAGAACTTTGGCAAAAAGGAGGGTTAATTATTCTTCCAAGTTTGGGAATAAATATAAATGGGGTAGATATATCTAAAATATTAAATGATGAACAATATGATAATTTTGTAGACTCATCTCAACCTAAATTATTTATAAAAAATGGTGCTTGGTATGACATTAAAGAAAGAAGTAAAGTTATTAGATATGAAAAATGGCGTGAATTAGAACTTGAAGAAAAAAGAAAACTAAAAATAACTGGGAATACAGAAAAAATTATGAGTGGAGAAGAAATATCTAATTGGTTTAAAAATAATAAACCAGAAGTTATTAAAGAATACGAAAATATAATTAAAAGTAAAAAGTTATGAAACTCCAAGCATTAGCAATAATAAATAAAAAATCTCCTAAACTAAACATCTATGAAATCTATCCTTTAAAAGAAAAGAAGAACATACAACTAGGGAAAGATGAAAAGTGGGTAAAGGTGGAAATAAAGATAATGAAATGAAATATACAAAATTTAAAAATAAAGATTTTAAAAAAGCTATAAAATTTGAATTACCAATATATCCTTTCGGAGTTCACTTTTGTTTATTATCTGAAAGCCGAGAAGATTACCTAGACAATAAAGAAGCACGAGCAGTAAGAGATGGTCAAAATCTTTATATATATTTTAAAGAAGGAGCAAGTTTTGAAACAATAGTCCACGAGTTATTCCACCTTACTGAATTTGTTATGGAACATATCGGGCAACCGCTTTCAAAATCACCGAATGAAACTTGGGCATACTTGATAGGATTTTTAGCAGAAGAATTTTTTAAGTTTTATAAGATAAAAATAATAAAATGAAATCTATCGCAGAAGAATTAAACAAGATAAATAAAATGGGGTATTGCACAAAGGGTGGTAATTTTGCGTGTTTATGTAAAAAGTGCGTATATGAGTTTAAAAATATGGTGGATAAATTATATAATAATGATACTGTGGATAAGTAGGCACTTGACAACAAATAGGCATAGGTATATACTCTAAATGTAAGGAGCTAGTCACTCCAAATTAGAAACCAAAATAAATAAATATGATTTCAGAAACTTTAATAGACAGACCAATAGACGACACAGACTATGGTTACAAGCCAATGTGTCAGATGTGCGAAAAGTCGGTCGCAACATCAGCTAACAATTCCTTGTGCATTATCTGCTGGGCAGAATGTGAGGGACAAGAATAAAATGAATATAGAACTAAACGAACAGCAAGTAGAGTTTTTACAAAATTTATTAACCAGTGTATTAAATGAAGAAAACTCTGCATACACAAAAGCAGTCGCACAATCAATTATTAGCAAGCTAGAAGAAAAATAAATATGAAAAACATTTATAAAGCATTAGCAGGATTTCAACAAGAAGTCCCAGTAATATTAAAAGAGACATCAGGATATGGATATAAGTATGCAGACCTCCCAGCAATTTTTGAAACAATAAATCCTTTAATGAAAAAGCACGGTCTAGGATTTTATCAAGCAGTGAATGGAAGTAAAATTAAAACAGTAATATTCCATATTGAAAGTGGAGAGATTATAGAAAGTGATACAGATATCCCACAAGGAGTACAGCTAAAAGGAATGAATGATTTTCAAGTTCTAGGGTCAGCTATCACATACATAAAACGCTACGCACTATCTTCACTACTAGGATTAGTAACTGATAAAGATACAGACGCAAGTGGCGAGCAAGTACCAGCACCTAAAGGAGCAATAGCAGTAAGTAAGAAGTCGCAAGAAGATTATAATAAGGGCATTGACCCATTCGCATAATATGGAAAACACAAACAAAACTGAATTAGTATTCGCAGAAGGTATAAACTTTTACACACCTAGAGAAAACGCACCCAAGACAATTAAACTTAATCTAGTGATAGATATTCCAAAACTAATGGAATTTGCGGAAAAGCACGAAGTAAAAGGACAACTACGCATTGATTTAAGAAAGTCAGAAACTAAAGGTACATTTTATGGAACTCTAAATAATTGGAAGCCAAAACCAGTAGAGCCTGATATGAGTCCTAGCATAGACCCAATTAGCGGTGGAAATTCTGATTTAATCCCATTTTGATACAAAGTACCACTTATCAACTAAACACACGTCCTGAGGGCTTATAGAGCCTTATAGACGCATTCGTAATGACCATTCAAGAAATAATAAAAGGCATAAAAGAGGAAAATCTAACAAAATATGATTTGGAAAACTATTCATCAATGTTAGACGTACTTTCGGCAGAAATGGAGCTTTCTCTCGCCAACATTGAAAAGGAAGAAGCTATGTTTATAGCAAACTGTGGAGAGAAGACAAGAGCAGGAGCTGTAACAAAATGGGAGGCGTCCGAAAAAGGGCAGGAGGGTATTCAACTTAAAAGAAATATTCGTGCAGTTAGCAAATTAGCGAGTTCCGTCAAAACTCGTATTTACCAAAAATTTTAATTTATGACAAATAAAAGTCAAAAAGATAGGGTAAAGTATAAGCTCCTCCACGACTTGTATATAACTAGAAACGAGTGCTTACGTCAGATACCAGCTATAACAAGACTTTCCGCAATAATACAAATACTAGAAGACGAGGGCTGGGAATTTGAAACTACTAGAACAGAAGCAGATTATAAGTACACAGTTAAAAAAGCACCATTTAGAAATGTTCAATACACTACTCCAGATGGTCGCACAATTACAAGATTAGAAAAAATTTAAAATGAAAAAAATAGGATTAAGTGATTTATTAAATGTGAGTGGTGTAGCTGGTATGAGAGGAGATAAAAAATTTAGCAAAGAAATGGATAGAAAAATAAATAAAATAGAGATTGAAATTTCAGATGAAGATTATGAGTACATATTAAAAAATTATACAGAATAAAATGAAGAAACAAAATAAAAAACAGGTAACAGTAAGAATATCAGACGAGGCAAGAAAGAAAATAAAGATAAAGGCAACTAAACAGGATATAACCTTTACAGCGTATGTAGATAAATTGGCAAATATTGACGCATAGACCTGTGGAAAACTCAAAGTCTTAAAAAATACTTTTTAAAATCCAAAATAAGCATTGTGGTATAAGGGTGGATTTTGACAGAAAAAAAACTTGTAAGTATTGACATTGAGTAGGCGTTTGCCTATAATATAAGAGTAAGGGAATAGTCGCCCATACATATTATAAAAAGGGTTGTGACCTACACAGAATAAATATGGAAAATTTTAGTAACAAGTTTTTAGCAGGTTTTATTATTGATTTAGTTGATGGTATTTGGAGAGAAGATGAATTTGCTGAAAAGTTTGGTTTTAATGAACAGCAAGCTCATCAAATGTGGAAAGTTATAGAACTTTTAAGAAAAGATAATCAATAATCTTTATGAAAAAAGTAAAAGTAAATTATAACGGTAAGCACTATAAATACATCTATAATGCTACACCGTGGCAAGTGTTCAAGTTTAAGTTTTTTAGAGCAGTAAGAATTTGTATTTATCTAGGGATTATAGGTTTGATAGGTTATGTAATATTTTTGTTCGGTGGATATATGAACCCACAAACAATAGTTACAAAAGCTGAGGTTATTAAAGAAGTACCAACTAAAGCACAGATACTAGAAGATATTGCAGACTGTGAGAGTGGTAAAAGATTACCAAATGGGAAAGCAGTAAAAGGAAGTGCTAGACATTACGCTCCATCTGGTCAAGTTTTAATGACAGGAAATACAAATAAGTCAGTTGATGTGGGAAAGTATGCAATCAATTCAGTGTGGTTTAAAAAAGCCACAGAACTAGGATTAGATATTACTAAAGAAGATGATAATAAAGCTATGGCAATGTGGATATACGAAAACCGAGGCACAGAAGATTGGTATCCGTCAAAGTCTTGCTGGAGAAAATAATATGAAAATCTTAAAAATTACATTTATATTGGTCGTATTATCAGCTCTAACAAGTCCTTTATGGATTGATAGCTACATTATATGGCTTGGAAAATAAAAAACGCCCCTATAAACGAAAACTCTCCGCATAGATGGCGTGTGATTAAAAGAAAGAGAGAGATAGAACTACAAAAGCTAGACGCCGAGCAGACAGAAGTATACACAGAATACAAAGCAGGTACTCATCAATCAAACTTCTGGCAGGATATGATAGACGGATTAAAAAGAGAGAAAAGGTTTTCACTTAAAAGATTTTTGCAACAGTTTTTGCCTTAACCCCAGTCAGGGAATTATAAGAACATTAAAAATAGAATTGTGTATCGTTGCTAGTAATAAGACACCCTATTTATGGGGTCGCCTATCGGGAAACCCCCGAATAGACTAATCTTGCAAGATTTATTACTAGCGAAGATACATAATTCACTTTATAAACTAAAAACCCAGTACCCCTACTGGTAAAAGATGGGGAGATAAAATGAAAGTAAGAGATTTAATTAAAATCCTAGCAGACCAAGAACCAAATAGTGAAATATACATTGATTTTCCTGATTTTCAAATTTGTTTAGAAGAAGAACATATAGAACCAGCAAAACCTTTTTCATCTTTTAAAGAAACTAGAATAAACTTATCAAATCACGAATTTTTTCAAAGTTAAATTATTTACCCCAACCACTACTAACTAATTAACAATTAACACCCCAGTACCCCTACTGGTAAAAGATGTATGAAAACAAAAATAGAGATTGAAATAGATAATTTAAAAGTAAGTAAGCAAGGGTTCTATTCATTTGATTGGTATGCGAAAGTAGATGGTAAAAAGAAGAAAGGTAGTTATGATAGTTCATATTCAGGTCAATCTGCCAGTGCAATTCGTGGAACATTAAAAAGAGGTTATGCAGTACAATTAGCAGTTGAACAATTGTTTGGTTTTTAACCCCCTATCAAGTCGTAGATAGTTAAATAAGAAGAATATAATATGATAGAACAATTAAAAAAGAGTTTAGAGAAAGAAGTAACAAACATAGCAGATTATTTAGGATGTAATCAAGGTGAACTTTTGAGTGAAGTATCAAAATTATTTACCACCCACACTATCTCAATCCTAGAAGCGGAGAAGAAACGCTTGGAGGAAAGTAAGAAATGGGAAAAGTATGGTAGTCTTTCTCCTTTTGGACACGCTGAGTATAAAGGATACAACGAATGTCTCCAAGACCAAATCTCCTACCTAGACCAACAGATTAAAGAAATTAAAGAATTATAATATGACAAACGAAACAAAAAAAGATTGGGAGAAAGAGCTTGATAAATATTTTTCAGACTTATATAGTGCCACCGAAGATAAAAGAACTGATATTATAGGGACAAAAATTGTATTAAAATCTTTTATCTCAACCCTCCTCGCCAAACGTGATGAAGCCCTATTGAAGAAGCTGGAGGAGATAATACCAAAAGAAAAACCTATTGTCTAATGAGCTTGATTATTTATTTAATGAAGCTAGTCAAATAATGATAGCTTTTGCTAGTAAAAAAGTAACAGAAGAACATTTAGACAAATCAATAGCAAAATTAAATGTAAAAGGTCAAAAATTGATTAAAGATAAAATCTCCCAAGCTCGCAAAGATGAGAGAATAAAGACTTTAGAGGAAGCTATGAAGGTGGTGGAGGGAATGCCATTTGAATTATCTATGGATGAAAAAAGTGACTGTAAAGCTAAAATATCTCAATCAGCCACCCACCAAGCATTATTAGAATTAAGGAATAAAGAATAAGATGGAAAAAGAAAAAATTATTGAATTATTAAAAAGTGGAGATTTTACAATTATATATTGGGATAGTTGTGAGCCTACCTTATATTCAAAGAAGTGGAATAAAGATGAAGAATATAAAAGAGATGAGTATGAAACAATGAATAAGTTTATTGTTGAAATCCCAGATTATAGCGATGGATATTTACCATCAATAGTATCATTATTAGCAAGGGCATTGGGTGGTAAAACAGACTCAATATAACCCCACCCTTTCGTCCGAGGTGGAATAAGAAATTAAAAGAGTATGAAGAAAAAAATAAAAAAGTATTCTGCTCCCAGATATCCCATAATGGCTATATCTTTCTATAAAAATAGAGAAGGAACATTGTCTTGTAAACTTACCTTAAATCCTAAAACTGGTAAAGAATTGCATAATGAAACTTTAAATATGAGATTATTTGGTGGGTTCGTTGCGGAGAGTAATTTGTTAGATAAAGAAGATTTAAAATCAATAGATGCTTTCTGTGATGCGTTTACTTGTACAATAAATTCCCCCTCAAAGAAATAAATTATTAACATAATTATAGATAATAAATATATGAAAGAACATAAAGATTGCTTTTGGTTTAAACACAGATGGGGAGCTTGGGAAGATATAAGTGAAGAACATACTGACAATATTCGTATACATCAAATCAGAAGATGCACATATTGTAATAAGAAAAAAGGTCGTAGTGTTACTTATGTAAAACAAGTAAGATAATAAAACATTTAATCGCCTATGGGCGGAATTGGAGTATGAAGATATTTATATCAATGCCTATGAAGGCAAAAGGAGAAGAACAAGTAAGACAGGAAATGAATAAGATTTTTGATTATATAAAAACAAAATTACCAGAAGTTGAACTTATAGATAGTATTCTAGATGGAGCAGATAAGGATATAGCAATTAAGGGAGATGACGCAGGTGTATGGTATTTAGGAAAATCAATACAAATACTTGCTGGGGCAGATTTAGTTTTCTTTGTGAATGACTGGAAAGATTTTCGTGGGTGTTCAATAGAAAGAGAGGTTGCTGAAAAATATGGAAAGTTTTGTATAGATATAAAAGTCAATTATTAAAAACTAAAGTCGGATATAGAGAGCTGTGTGTAATAAAAGTATTAGTTATGGAACTTGACGATAGATTGGATTGAAGTCGTGTATCAAGGAAGGGTCGCTCCCTACTAATAAGGTAATCCAGCTACCACACAGCTCCCTGTATCTGACAGGTCGGATATAGGTTGGAGTGCCAGCAAAGAGCTGGGTGCAAATGGTTCATCACCACTCGCCTGCAGGCAGAGTAATCAAAAGGTATATAAGCCAGCAAACGTTGATTGAGGCACTCCCGTCTGTATCTGACAAACATTATTATTAAGAAATAAAAGAGTATGAAAATAGATGATACAAATAGACCATTTGTAAGATGTGTAGATAAAAATTGCGATGGTTATAAAGGTGGACTTTGGGTAGATAGATTAAAAATGTCCGTTAATTCTTTTTCTTATCAATGTTGCATTTGCGGTAAAGAAATACCCGCAGAAAATAGTACAACTTATCAAAATTTAGTATTAAATAAATAAATATGAAAAAAATTAAAACATCTATATTGATAATTTTATTGTCTGGTAGTGCATTTATGATTGGTTATACAATCAAAAGTAAACCAATTACAAATGAAAACCTATTAAAGTGTGAAGAAAAAGGAGGTCGATATTTATTGTACTATAATAGATTTACAGATAAATATACTGAAAGTTGCACAACTATTGAGGTAGATATAACTATATAAAAAGAGTATGAAGTACAAACCTAAATGGGGAAGACCGCCTAAAGATGTACGGATTAAGAAAAAGGAAGAGACGCCAGAAAAGAAGTGGGCAAGAATTTTAAGACAAGTAAAAGAGTTAAATAGTTTGCATATTAAAAAGTAACATTGTATAATATAAGTATGAAAATAAATACAAAAGTGTGTTTAAAAAACCTAAAAGGCGATGAAATAGAAATTAACAAAGAAAAGTTTACTCTTGGAGATGCTCTAGCAGAAATGCTAATCCAATCAAAAACTGGCGGTAAAATGAAAATGTTTACCCTTGCTCAAAAACTCGTCAAAGATAAAACAGTAGAAGTAGACGCTTCTGATATGGCTATGATTAAAGAAGCAGTAAAGACAACAGAAGTTTATAACGCTCTAGTCGCAGGACAATGTGAACTATTACTAGAAGAAGTAAAAGATAAATAATATGCCACATCCGTCAAATAAACCAGAAAAAGTGGTGAAGAAAAAAGGCGGTAAAAAGAGTTAATTTGTATACTCTGCCTCTATCCTAGAAAATGGGGCAGGAATATGTAAATTATGTACAATCCAGCACTAACCAAAGAGCAAATAGAAGAAGCAAAGAAATTGCGAGAGCAAGGAAAAACTAAAAGAGAACTTGCTGTCATATTTAATGTAGGGTCTACGACTATTTGGGACAATGTATACAGAGTAAAGGTAACACCAAAAACAGGACAAAGATGTAGTGCTTGTGAAATAATACTAGAGGAAAGTGCAGAGATAACTAATGGAGTAGCAAAAATCCCGCACAATTTTAAACTAGGAAGTAAATGTATATCTTGCGTATTATATGAAAGAGGGTTAAAATGGGAAGAGATGACAAATTTTGGAATTAAGATAACTACAAAATAACTATAATTATGGCACAAGGTAAAGCATATACACCAGAACAAAGAGAGGTAATTATTGAAAGCTTAAGAAGCTATCTTGAACTTGGTTTTTCTCGTAATAAGGCTTGTGATTTAATAGGATTAGACCCATCAACATTATCTAGGTGGGCAACTGACGATGACGCCCTTTCAATGAGACTACAATCTTGGGAAAACGCTATAAATAAAGTAGCTATGGCTAATATAGTAGATGCTATAAAAAAGGAGGGAGAACTAGATGAGACAAGGAAAGAAACTACTAAATGGTGGCTAGAAAGAAGAATGAAGACTGACTTTTCTCCAAAGATTGAGCAAGAACACACTAATCCTGATGGTAATTTAAAAACTATCATAATTAACAAATCAAATGCAGTCGATAATAAATCTTCTACCTAAACAAACCGAGCTATGGGAAGCTTGGGAAAGTGAACATATAACTGAAGCAGGTTATGGTGGTGCTGCTGGTGGTGGTAAAACACGAGTAGGTTGTTATCTTGCTATAACCATTGCAGAGATGTATCCTGGTTCTCGTTGTGCTATTGGACGTAAAGAATTAAAGACATTACGTCTTACCACAATGGCTACTATGTTTGAAATATTTAAGGAACTAGGATATACAGAGAAAGATTTTAAATACGATGCACAGCAATCTATAATTACATTTGCTAACGGTTCACAGATATACTTCTTAGATACTGCATATAGTCCACAAGACCCCGAATATACACGTTTCGGTTCATTAGAGATAACTTGGTCGTGGATTGATGAGTCAAATGAAACACCAGAAAAAGCAAAATCAATTTTAAAGACTCGTGTCGGTAGAAAAAATAATATAAATGGTGTTAAGATAAAACCTTTTTGGTTAGAAACATTTAACCCTAATAAAGGACACGTTCATAGAGATTATTATAAACCCTGGAAAGAAGGAACTATGCCACCTTATAGGGTTTTTATTCGTGCATTGCCAGGCGATAACCCACATTTACCAGAAGCTTACATAACTAATCTTGAAAGAGCCGACAAGGTAACAAGAGAAAGACTCTTAAAGGGTAATTTTGAGTTTGATGACGACCCACAAAAGATAATGTTCTATGAAGCTATAACTGATTTAACAACGAATACGCTTGTAAATAATCAAGATACAAAACGCCTTATTGCTGATATTGCTCGTTTTGGTGGAGATAAAATAGTATTAGGTTGTTTTAAAGGACGAGAATTATATGCTTTGTATGTTTATACATATCAAGGTATTGATGAGACTATCAGAAAGATGAAAGAGATAGCCATAAATGAGGGTATTGGGTATATAAATATTCTTGCTGATGAGGGAGGTGTCGGTGGTGGTGTTGTTGATGGAATGAGAGGGATTGTTGGTTTTAATGGTTCATCTAGCCCATTACCTATTTGGGATTATGTAAATAATAAATACAGACCAGCTAACTATCAGAACTTTAGAAGCCAATGTTATTTTAAACTTGGCGAAATGGTTAATAACCGTGATATGAGTATTAAGATTACACATTTTCAAACAAACATTGAAGGGTATACACAAGAAAAAGCTATATCTGATTTATTTGAAGAACTTGATGCAATAAAACAAACAGACAATTCACAAGATGGAAAGAAAGCTATAATTCCAAAGAGCGAAATAAAAGAAATGCTCGGAAGAAGTCCTGACTTTGCTGATATTATGATGATGTTAATGTTTTTTGAATTAAACGCACCAGAGGAAACTTCTGATTTAGAAAAATATATGTTAGCACAGGCGAGACGTAATAGTGGCACAAACTTCTCACGATAATCCGACCATATATCCATAAGTTATTATATACAAATGGATAACTACAAAATATTTAACTATTTAGACGACCTAACAGAAGCATATAAAGAGCCAGTATCTCGTGTTGATGGATTACTCCGAGACCCAAAGGATATAATCCGCACGATTGAGTTCTATACTAACAACCAGTACATATCTGGTAATACTGACTCACTAGAACGTGAAAAACCTTTTTATAACGTGTGTAATTATCGTGTAACTACTGCTAAAGTAGCGACCGACCTAGATGTTAAAGATATTAAATACGAGCCAGACTCTCTAAAGTTTAGAGTGCAGGCTATGATAATCAACAAAGAACTATACAAGTATCTAAAGGATAGCAATTTCTCTGAAACTCTAAATGATATGGGATATACTCGCCCTAAATATGGAGGTGTGCTTGTTAAGAAGTCTATGGTAGACGGAAAGCTAAACATTGGCGTAGTAGATTGGACTAATCTTGAATTTGACCCTAGTGATGTAGTAGGAGGCGTGCTTGTAGAGACATTCTATATGCAACCATCAGACCTATCAAAGCAAGAGGAATGGTACAACGTAGATGAAGTATTAAAGGCACACGCTAAATACTGTAAGAATAAGCCACAGAAGATTGAGATTAAAGAAGTATCAGGAGAATTTCCGCTATCTTTCTACCCAGAGAACGAAGACAATATGAAGTATGAAGACAATGGTAAATACGCTCGTATGTGCTTCTATATCGCTGTAATAGGAAAGAAAAAGTATATGCTTTACTATGAGCTAGAGAAAGAAAACAGATTTAAATATCTAGCGTGGGAAAAGGTTGGTCTAGGTCTAGGACGTGGAGTTGTAGAAGACGGATTTGAAAGTCAGGTATGGCAGAATGACGCTATGATTTCTATGAAGAACGCAATGGAGCTTGCAGGTAAAGTAATCCTATCAACAGACTCAAACAAGATTTCAGGAAACGCTATCACTGGAGTAGATAACGGGCATATCTTCCAAATAGAACAAGGACGTTCACTTACTTCTGTAAATCTAGCAGCTTCATCTCTGCCTCAATTTCAAAACATTATAGAGCTATGGGACGCACAATATAACAAAGTATCATCTACATTTGACGCTAATACAGGAGAAGCTCCAACAGCAGGCACACCATATTCACAGACAGCTCTACTTAATCAAGTAGCAAACAGTCCATTTGAATACAGACGTGAAGAATGTGGCATATTCTTAAATGAAATACTAAATGACTGGATATACCCTTACCTAAAGAAGAAGATACTCAAAGAACACAACCTAGTAGCTGAATATGATGACGAAGAACTAGACTTGATTGACGAGGCAGTAGCTATCTACGAGAGTAACAACTATCTAAAAGAACAGATACTAAACCCAGAGGCTAAAGTGCCAACAAGAGCAGACCAAGCTATGATGATTGAGGGAGTAAAATCAGACCTTAAAAAGCTAGGAAAGAAGCGTGAGATTAAAATACCTGAAGGCTTCCTAGATGTGAAAGGACACTTGTCAGCAAACATCACAGGCGAGCTAAAGAACAAGGGAGCAATACTACAATCAATGGACAGTATATTCAAGACAGTAGTATCAACATTCAACCCAGCGACAGGACAATACGCAGCACTACAAGACCCAGCACTATCTCGTATCTTTAATCAGATAATTGATATGTCAGGAATGTCTCCACTACCTGCAACAAAGCAAGCAGTATCACAACCAGATATGTCAGCAATAGCCCCAGCTCAATAATATGGATAATATATTAAGAAAATTCAACGGAGATAAATCAACAAAAGAAGCATTACAACAGTATATGACTGAAGTAATCGCACAAGAGGGCGTAGCTCTTATGTTCTCAAAGAAAGATGTATCTCATATAGCAGACGCAAAGATGTTAATAGATAAAGCATTTGAGCAATTAGACATAGATTATGGTATCCCAAACAAACAACCAAAACAATCAAATCAAGCGAGGTAATCTAAACGACCCTAGAGAGTTCAATCGTCTACTTATGCAGTATGGCGGTATCTTTAAAAACAACATTAAAGATTTTGCACAAACTATTGTGAAAGTAAAAAAGCAAAAGAACTTTAGTCGTTAATCCGACCAGACTTGCATTATATATAATTATGTTATTAGCAACGAGAGAAACTGCATTAAACTCTCAATAACGCCAGCGTATGAAAGAGGATAAAAAGAAATATTCAAGAGAATATATGAGAAAATATAGAAAAGATAATCCATTGAAAATAAAAGATTTTAAACTCAAACAAAAATACGGGATTACTTTAATTCAATTTAACGAAATGTTTGAAATTCAAGATGGTGTTTGTGTAATATGTAAAATTGCTAAAGCTACTTGTGTAGACCACTGTCATACGACAGGAAAGGTAAGAGGAATTTTATGCTCTAACTGCAATACTGCTCTAGGTATGTTTAAAGATGATGTAAAAGTTTTATTAAATGCAATAAATTATTTAGACAATATTTGACCAATGATGTCTATAAACTCATTTTTATAAATCGCACAGTGGCTCTGCATAAACCATTAAAGCCCGTAGTGAGGCATAAACCTACAAACAAATATGTCTGATGAAGACAAGGAGGTATTAGAAGCCACAAATTCTAACGAAGAAGAAAACTTTGAAGAAGAAATTGACACAGACACTGACGATGTCGAAGCATTAAAAGAGGCTCTTGCAAAAGAGAAAATTGCTAAACAGCAAATCCTCGCTCGTGCTAAAAAGGCAGAAGCTTTAGTAAAAGAAAAGAAAGCCGAGCCTAGTCAAATTAACAATGTCCTCACAAGTGATGATGTTGAAACAAAAATCCTAAAGGCACAAGGTTTGCCAGATGAAGATATAAATTATTTGAAGAAGTTAGCTAAAGTAAATGGTACGTCCATTATTGAAGCTCAATCAGATGAGATATATAAATCATTTAAAGCAAACAAAGAAGCAACCGAAAAAGCTGAAAAAGCAAAACTAGGTGCATCTCGTGGCTCTGGTTCAGTAAAGAGAGAAAAATCTTTTGCAACAAAAGGACTCTCTGATGAAGAACACAAGGAAATGTGGAGACAATCACAAGGACGCTAATCTTTTAATCTAAAAAACATAATAGATTAAATCACACAAATGGCTCTAGGAACAAATGGTTTTACAGGAGGAAATGGTGGAGATTTAACTGTTGATATCCCATTGGTTTGGGGTGAGAAAATCAACGATTACTTCCGTTTCAACCTATCACTTGCTTCATTCTTCATCGACCGTTCAGACGAATTGGCAGATGGTGGTGCAGCAGTTTACACACCTAACTTGTCAGCTCTTTCAACAAACACAAAGACAGTAAACTCACAAGTTACTCTTTCAAGTCCTGAATACACAAAGGTAACTCTTGATGTATCAACTTGGAAAGAAGCTTCATTCGTTATTGAAGACCGTGAAGCAGCACAAATCAAGAAGTCTTACTACCTACAAGACAAAATCGCTAAAGGCGGTGCTTGGGAAGTAGCACAAGACCTTGAAGATGCTATCGCAGCATTGTTCACAGGCTTCACTACAAACGTAGTTGGTCTAGGTACAGCAAACATAGCAGACTCATCTCTATTGGCAGCTATCGCAGTTCTTGAAACAGCAGGCGTACCAGTATACGGAGGAGACACAGCATGGATTATGCACCCTAACACTTTCTACCGTCAGATTGGTTCAATCGACAAGATGACACTATGGCAGAACACTTCAACTGAACTACCTCGTGCAAAAGCTCCTACACGTGCTTTGTACAGTATCCCAGTTATCGTTTCTCCATCAGTTCCAGTTGGTTCAGGTGCAGTTGGCGACAACGGTGCAAGACTTAACCTCTTGGCTCACAAAGACGCTATTCACTGGGCAAGACTTTCAATGCCAGTTAAAGCAGAAAAGGGTATGATTGGTTCAGAGGGTGTGCGTGTTCAACAGTCTTACGTTCACGAATATCTAGGAGACCTCGTAACAATCGACCTATGTTACGGAGTTGTAGAAAACCGTGATGACGCAGCTGTAAAAATCCGCTCCCATTCTATCGCAGTTGGGTTATAATACAACAAACAAAGAAGCTCCCCTTGCAGGGAGTTTTTTTGTTATGTATAATATAAGTATGTCAAAAAGCATAAATATAGGTACTCTCCACAAAAAGCGTATCGTTCGTAATATGAACGGTGATATTATTGATTGGTTAGATGAGACTGATGGTGGTTGGATTATTAGACGAGGTAAGATTGTCAATCAAGCCAAGATTGATGAGATGAAAAAGAAAGAAGAAGATAGAAAAATCGCAGCACAAGCTGTATTAAATCAAAAAGTCGATGAAAATGCTCCTGATAGAACAGTAACAGCAAAAGAAGCTATCGCAAATCAAAACAAAACACAAGAATTAGAGCAGAGAATTGATGCACAAGATAAAAAGCTAGACGCTATATTAGAATTATTATCTAAAAAATAATGAAGATACTATATTTACACGGAAAATATCCATTCTGTTATTATTATCGTGGCTATTTACCTGCTGTCTATTCAAATCAAACAGCATTTACTGACTTTATATCCACAGGCGAGGCTACAAAGCTAGAAAAGATACTAGAAGAAGCTCGCAAAGCAGATGTAATCGTTCTACAACGACCACAAGACAAGAAATATATTGACCTCGTTCTCACTTTAAAGAAAATGGGCAAGAAAGTTATTTTTGAGAATGATGACACCTACCTAGTAGGGAAAGGAATACCACTTGAAAGGCTTGAAAATGACGCACAACGAGCGATAGCAAAAGAAATGAGTGATACTACATATAAGATACTTTCTCTTTGTGATGGAGCAATAGCGTCCACACAAATACTAGCGGACGAGTACAGAGAAATAAACCCTAATGTCTGTGTTTTAAAGAATTGCATTGACCCATTTGATAGCTTTAAACCAAAACCAAACACGACAGGAAAGTTCCGCATAGGGTTCATTGGTTCAGTAACAACAAATGATGATTATTTGCACATTAAAGACCAGATAAAGAAATTAGACGAAAGAGATGATATCACGATTGTAGTATTTGGAATAAAGTACAAAGATGGCAGTAATCTAGCATTTATGAAAGAAGATTTAGACTTCTGGAGTTCATTAAAAAATGTAGAGTGGCAACCGTACGTCAATGTGAAAGAATATATGTACACTCTATCAAAACTATCTATTGATTTAGCAATAATTCCACGCAAGGATAACTACTTCAATAGATGCAAATCAAACTTAAAGTTTCTTGAAATGTCTTTACTAGAAATACCAGTGTTAGCACAAGGCTTTAGTGATGGGACAAGCCCATATCAGGGGGTCGATGAGCCATATCTAACAATCGTTACAGATGACGATAAATGGTATGAAAATATAATGCACATTAAAGAAAATATTGATGTGTATAAAGTAAAGGCACAAGAAGCAAGAAAGTATGTATTAGAAAATTATAATATTAAGAGTTTTGCCACAGAGTGGTCAGCTCAAATAAAAAAATTATGCAAATAGATAAAAGTTTACTTAGTGAGGAAAATTACACAGGTTCACGTCTAATAGAAATTACAGACGAAACAGTTATTGAGTTACAAAAAGAATTAACAAGTCTACAACAGGAAGCTAACCCATTCCTAGAGGAAATGGAGAAGTATACACCAGAGCTAGACCGAGTATATGGAATGGTTCGTGAGCTAGAAGCAGAGAAGAAGAAGCTACTTGAAGATGTTGCTCCTACTCGTGAATTATATGACGCAGAAATGGCTAATGTTCAAAAGATTGAGCAAAAGGCTATGGTTATTAAAAACAAGATACAACCCCTAGTATTGGATATCGTAGCGAGTGAATTGGGTGAGTTTGAGAAAGCTTTACAAGTATCAATCATAGACGGAAAGACTTATGTTGAAGTTGTTGATGAAATAGAGGAAGCAATAAAGAAAATCCGTGCTAGTAAAAATAAGTAATGACTTTAATAGAAAAAATATTTGGTAGAACAGGCAATAGAATGTTTCAACTTGCATATATCTACGCAAAAATGCGTGATGGAGTAATTCCTGATATTTATGTGCAAGACCCTAAGTATTTTGACAAGTATCGCCCAGAGATTAAAAAAATGTTTGGTGCTGACGTGCCTAGTAAAACAGATAGAGTTGCTATCCACGTCAGACGTGGCGATTATGTAAACAATCCTTTCTATGTTGATTTAACACAGACTGATTATTACGAGAAAGCTATCGCACAATTCCCAGATGAAAAGTTCCTAGTATTCTCTGATGATATAGAATGGTGCAAGGATTATTTTATCGGAGATGAATATGAGTTTTCCGAAAAGCTAGATATGGACGCTATGAATGAAATGGCATCTTGTAAAGGGCATATCATTGCAAATAGTTCATTTTCTTGGTGGGGGGCGTATATAAGTCCTTACTCAAAGAAGATAGTATATCCGTCATTGTGGTATACAAATAAACAAGAATTAACAAAATGTCCTAGCGATTGGGTAAAGATATGATATCAATAATCATTCCGTATTATAAGACCGACAAATCTGAATTTTATTTAGCCAGATGTCTTAAAAGTATTCGTGAGCAAACTTTTCAAGACTATGAGATAGTAATTTCAGAGGGTGGCAGTGCTTCATATAATGTAAACAAAGGCGTGAAAGAGGCACAAGGCGACATAATAAAAGTATTGTGTATGGACGATTATTTTACGAATAATAATTCTCTAAAAGAAATACACAAAGCTTTTAAAGGAGATTGGTTGATACACGGAGTGAGTAATCATAAAACCCCACACTACACAGGAGATATTCATTTAGGTAATAATAGACTTGGTGGATTATCTTCAATGGTATTTAAAAAAGATAGTTATATCCCTTTAGATGAGACCCTAGTATGGTTATTAGACTGTGATTGGCACAAGCAGATGTATATGCAGTACGGCTTGCCAGTGCTACTTACAGGAGACTATGTAACCATACAAGAGGGCGAGGGACAAGCTACAAATTTAATAAGTAAAGAAATAAAAAAGAAAGAAGTATTAAAACTTCAACAAAAATATGCTTAGCACTCCAATGTATTCTGCGTCTGGTTTAGGCAACCAGTTATCTAATTATGTAACAGTTAGAACTCTTGCTCTTGATAAGGGATTTGAGTTTGGCGTGCAATTTCCCGAAAGATTTAAAGGATTATCTTTTATGAATTTAGATATGGGATTGCCAGTCTTAAATGGAGTAACAGAAGTGGAAGGAGATACCCCTAAAACGCTCCCAGATGGCTTTACAGCGTATTATAGAGAGAAGATGATAAATAGTGGCGACTACGACCCAGACATCTTTAATGTAGAAGATAACACTCTTATTCACGGAAATCTGCAAGGGATAGAATATTACAAACACCGCAGAAAAGAGATACAAGAATGGCTCAAAGTAGAACCTTTAGAGCTGCCAGAAAACCTATGTATTATAAACTTTAGAGGTGGAGAATATAAATATGTAAAAGACTTTTTCCTCCCTATTCATTATTGGCTAGAAGCAATTCGTATTATGCGTGAAATAAATAATGATATGCAGTTTGAAATACATACTGATGACCCAGAAGAAGCTCGCAAATTCTTTCCTGATTTTAAAATAGTAAAAGACATTGAGATAAACTGGCGGACACTACGCTACTGTCATTATGCGATATTATCAAATAGTAGTTTTGCAATCTTGCCAATATTCTTAAATGATAACGTAAAAGAAGTAATCGCTCCGTGGGGATTTGGTAGGTACAATACTGGAGAATGGTTATTGAGACAAAATTACAATCCACAATGGACTTGGTTAAATAGATTAGGAGAACTATGTTATACGTTATAAATTCATACAATGGAAATACTGAATGGATAAAGGACTACACAGATGAGGTTGTCTTTTATGATAAGAAAGATAAAAATGTCGGATACAATATTTTCGATTATATGGATTGGATTGTTAAAAACTATGACAATCTACCAGATGTCGTATTGTTTGGTAAAGACAATATGCTTGAAAGACATATCACAAAAGAAGAATTTGACGAGATAAAGGACAATAAGACATTCACACCAATTCTTACTAAAGGACATAAGACAGACGGAAAGATAAACTATTATAAAGACGGATTGTATTACGAAGTCAATAGTTACTGGTACGCAAATCATTATGGTATAAAAGATAGTAAATCATTTAATGAACTTATTGATTTATTAGGTGTAAGAAATAAAGCATATTTAGGATTTCCACCTGGCGGTTGTTGCATAGTTCCAAAAGAAAACATTTTAAAGCACTCTAAAGAGTTTTATATAAAATTATTAGAAGCTGTTTCTTATAAACAGACTCCAGGAGAAGCTCATCTTATTGAGAGGTGCTTGTGTTATATATGGGGAACTGATACAATAGATGGTATATGAAAAAAGGTTTTAAAAATCCCCATAATGCAGAATGGAATAAAAAAATAAGTGACGGTGTAAAAAGACAACACGCAGAAGGAAGAGGTAACTCAAAAGGGTTTACTAAAGAACAACGTGAAAAAGCATACAAAATAACTTGGAAAGGTGAAAATGTTAGCAATGTTGGATTACATCAATGGGTAAGAAGATGGAAAGGAGCACCACGTTTATGTGAAATGTGTGGAACGACTACTGCAAAAAAATTTGAATGGGCAAATATAGACCACAAATATAGAAGAATTTTAGATGATTTTATAAGATTATGTACTTCTTGTCATAGAAAATACGATTATGAACATAATAATTATAAACAAAAATGATAATAGACATATGCTATTTTAATAACGAATTAGACGTCTTAGAAGTACGCTTAAACATACTAGACAGCGTAGTTGATAAATTCGTAATCGTAGAGGCACGAGAAACATTTAGCGGAGTACCAAAACCTCTATACTATTTAGAGAATAAAGAACGCTTTGCTAAATGGAATGATAAAATAATCCATCATATAGCAGAGGAAACACCAGAGCTAAAAAAACAAGCATATCTTAGTCCGAATACAGGCAACGGAGAACATTATTGGATTAGAGAGTTTATACAAAAAGAAAGTGCAAAAGAAGCATTGTCATTCTGTAACGATGATGATGTTGTTTTTATTTCTGACGTTGATGAAATATGGCGACCAGAATTGGCACAGATAAAAGGTAATGATATCTATAAACCAAAACAGTTACCATATATGTATTATTTTAATCAGAGAACTGATGAGGATTGGCTAGGTTGGACTGGCACTATCTTTACAATGTACGCAAACATAAAAAACGCTTGTATCAATCATTTAAGGACGGATAGTATGACTGATTTTGTAGTGATAGAAAATGGTGGTTGGCATTTTAATTCAATCGGCGGAAAAGAAAAAAAGCGTGAGGCATTTAAACACCCAGTATATGAAAATGAGAGTGAGTGGAAACGTAGGGAAGTAAATATGCACATAGACGAAAAGGATTTACCAGATTATTTAATTAACAATAAAGAAAAATGGAAAACACTATTTCTGTAATTATCCCAGTATATTCATACGGACAATATCTACGCCAAGCATTAGAGAGCGTGTGTAATCAATCAGTAAAACCACACGAGATTATTATTGTATCTGACGGAGCTATTGATAACAGCGTGCAGATAGCCAAAGAAGTTATGGCAGAACACCCAGAACATAACTTTATTTTAATAGAAAAAGAAAATGGTGGATTGTCGTCAGCTCGTAACGCAGGTATAGCACGAGCCACAGGTAAATATATAATGAGTTTTGATAGTGATGACCTTATGCGACCTGACTGTCTTAAAGAGCATTTAAAACTAGCAGGAGACGACAAGATTGTTACGTGTGCATTGATGGCGTTTGGTTCAGAAAATTACACAGCATACCCTCGCAAAGCAACCATAGATATACTTTTAAAGACTAATTGTATTTATTCTAATAGTCTATTCCCTCGTAAAATGTGGGAAGATGTAGGTGGATTTGATGAGAGTGAGATAATGAGGCTCGGCTGGGAAGATAGGTTGTACTTTTTAGAAGCTCTAGGAGTAGGATATGAGTCAGTCGTCAGCAAAGAAGTATGTTTACTATGGCGTAGGCACGGAAAAACAATGTCCTCTACCACAGCAAACCCAAACGCTCAAAAACTACAAGAATATATCTATAATAAGTGCAAGCATTTATCCGACCATAAATGGCTAGGTTATTATTAGAGTATGTCAGTAACATATACTCAACTTTTAGATTTAATAGAAGATAACTGCAAATCAAATTCAGCTTCATATTCCACAGCAGACAGAACAAGAGATATAAACCTAGCACTAGATAGGGCTTATTCTCTTATTTTCCAAGTGGGTGGGACTTGGCAATTTGATGACAGTAATCACACCGATTATCCAATAATTACAACAGCTATCGTAAGTGGTCAGCGAGATTATTCTTTTGTCTCTGATGAGCAAGGTAATCTAGTTTTAGACATTTATAAGGTAATGGTAGCAGATGAGCAAGGTAATTTTTACGAAATAACACCAGTAGACCAGCAGTCTCGTAATGCTCCTAGTGGTTACAATGACGGATTAAACGTAACAGGCTTGCCAAATACTTACGATAAGACAGCAAATGGCATATTCCTAGACGCAATACCGAATTATAACCGTGCAGGTGGTTTAAAAGTGTTTATAAACAGAGAAGGGTCATACTTTACCACTTCAGACACAACTAAAAAGGCAGGATTTGCAGGATTATTCCACGAATATCTAGCATTAAGACCATCATATCAATACGCTTATAGAAATAAACTAGAAAATAAAGCGGATTTAGAGAAAGAGATGTTGAAAATGGAGCAAGCAATTATGGATTATTACAAAGCACGAGAACGAGACGTGCAAAAAACATTAACAGGTTATAGAAATAACGCAAGATAAATATATGATAGATACATTAAAAGGTTTGGAGGGTAAGGTTCGATTAGTTTGCCACGACAAAGATGGCAATATAAAGTTTGACACAGGTTTTATTAAAAATAGTATTACAAATGCTTCATTTGCAGTCCTATCAGGATTGGCAGGTAACGTAGATGCACAAACAGCATTTACTTATCTAGCAGTTGGTACATCGACAACAGCTCCATCAGCTTCACAAACAGCTCTAGGAGGGGAAATTACAGACAGTGGATTATCTCGTGCTTCTGCTACTGTATCTCGTGTAACAACTACACAAACAAATGATACTCTGCAATTAGTAAAAGCCTTTTCTGTTACAGGAACAAAAACAGTTGAAGAAGTTGGTATCTTTAACGCTTCATCAGGTGGCACAATGCTAGGACGTGCATTAACAACATCAAAAGCAGTAGTAAACGGAGACACTCTAACGATTACTTATCAAGTAAAGTTCGCATAATATGGATATAGCAGTATCATCAGTATCAATAGGAGCGTGGGCTTCAGGTACAAGCCTAGCAATTACTAAACCAACAGGTTTAGCTGTTGGTGATTTGATGGTAGCTATTGTATCTTATCAAAAAGGTAGGACTTTAACAGTTCCAAGTGGTTGGGCAAACAATGGTGTTTATAATGCAAATATAGGAGAATTTAGAACTGTACTTTCTTATAAAGTAGCAGATAGTTCTGATGTCGCAGCTTCAGATTTTACTTGGACTATTAGTGGTGGGGCAGAAAGTAGAGCTGGTTGTATTATGCGTATTACAAACTGGGACTCAACTATGGATTTAACAGGTTCTATAACTAATGGTTCAAATGTAGATGATGACTCTACCCCAACTTTTGCACAGACAATAACTCCAACAAGAAATAACTCACTGATTATTTTTGCTTCAACTGCTTCTACTGCTGGTGGGGCTATCACAGGTAGTAATTACGCAATGGCTACTGATAATCCATCTTGGACTGAACAAGTAGATATAAATGATGGAGGTAATAGAGGATTTTTCGTTGCTACTGCTATCCGCTCTGCTACTTCAGCAACAGGGAATTTTTCTCTTACTGCTTCTGGTGGTGGTGCTGGTGTAGACTGGGTGTCAATTTCAGCATTTATATTACGCACAACTCAAATTACAGCAAGTGTTTCAGACACAGTAAATATTACAGATACTATCTCTGCTACAAGATGTCGAGTTGCGACAGTAACAGATACAGTAAGTCTTACAGATGATGTGGAAGCTTCAAATAATGAATGGAATAATTTAGATAAGAATACTAGCACTTGGAATAACTTGGATAAAAACTAATGGATAATCAAGACCTACAACAACAAATAGATGAGCTTAAAAGAGAACTAGCAGAATTAAAGAGTTCAACTACTTTGCCATTGGATAATGTAGAGGCTATGCGTAAAAGATTAAGTGTTGTTTCAGGAGAAGCTAATGCAGAAGCTACAACCGCATACCTACAAGCTGTAAATGAAAGTGGGTCTGCAAGTTACAATGTCGCTAAACCTATGACTGGTTTTATTACAATAACAATAGACGGAAATGCTCGTCTTGTCCCATACTACTAATATGATTAAAATACCTACAACAGAACATAAGTTTTCTCAACCTAACAAATCAGACTTATTTGGTAATATTCACTATACTAAAAATATAAACTTTGATGAGGCAGGATATTTGAAACTTTCTGCTCGCTCTGTATCACTTAAAAATGCAGAAGATGATACTGATTTTAATATTCCAGTAGGATTAGGTAGAACAAGTACAGGAGATTTTTATGTAGCAACAACAGAAAATCCATACATTTTAGATATGGGCGATACATCTTGGACTTTTTCAAAAGATACAGATAATGGAGACGATACACCACCAGTTTTAGATTTTGAAACTCGTGCAGTTTGGTGGCAGAATAAGTGGCACGTTACAACTCCGACTGCTCTATATTATAAGACAGTATCTAATGGAAACTGGACTGACACAGGTATTACAGCTTTAACAGCAGGTGTAGTTCACAATCTATGCGTGTTTGGAAAGAATAACACATTGCTTGTTTCTAATGGCAGTACTGTAAGACAGCTTAATACCTCTTATGCAGTAGGGTCATACGCACAACTTACGTTGCCGACAGATTATGAGGTTGTTGATATGGCGTACAATAACAACCAAGCGTGTATAGTAACGAGACTATCTGATACAGTTGAGGGGCAAAATAAAAGTGCAGTAGTATTTATTTGGGACGGAGCAGGTTCTTCAGCTAACTATATGTACGAAATAGGGTCAGACGTATGTATCTCTGTGATACCATATAAGTCATCATTTGCTATCTTAACTCGCACAGGACGTTTACTATTCTTTAATGGTGGAGGTTTTCAAGAACTCGCAGCTTTCCCAGTTTACTACAAAGATGCAGAGTGGGGAGATTTTGCCAACTATTTAAGTCGTGGTAGCTCTATGAGTGTAGATGGCGATATAATTTACATAAACATAAGTAACACACTAACAGACAACAATTTAAATACATACATAGAAAGTATGATAGGTGGCGTTTGGGTATATGACCCAGAAGTAGGATTGTACCATCGTTATTCTCCATCTAATTCAGAAGCAACAATATTGTCAGTAGAACAAGCAGGGGTAAACACAACAACAAATACAATGACTGTGTATAATGGATTTTCATATCCTAACCCTCCTACTATCCCAGAAACAGGTAATCCAGTAAAAGTAACAGGCTCAACTATTGGCGGACTTACAGTCGGAGAGATGTACTGGATAATCAAAGTAAGTTCAACCGAATTTGCTCTTGCTTCTTCTTATGAAAATGCAATCGCTCTAACTAAAATAGACCTTACTTCAACAGGGGGTTCTTATTCATATTTTATGGCTCTTGATTTGAGAGATTATGGTCAAGCAAAAGCTGAAAGAATGGGTGGAATTGGAATGTTTGGAGATAAAAAATATTCATACGAAAATCTAGTCTTTGGTGGTGTTGTACAAGACTTTAATTCTGCATCATTGTATAGCCATCTATGGTCTACTGTCGCAGGTTTTAAAAACATTGGATATGCAGTAACTCCTAAACTATTATCATCAGAAGTAGAAGATAACGTAGTAAAAGGATATATAAAATACCGACCTCTAAAAATTAACGATACAATAGAGATAAAGTACAAGAACAAAGAATATTCAGGTATACCAGAGATAGCAGACTGCACAGCTACATCTTCAACAGTATTAACTACAACAGATAATATTGCGGACTCTTACGCTTTTACAGATGAATTAGAGTGTGAAGTTATATCTGGTGCAGGAGCAGGACAAATGGTAAAGGTAACATCTATCACTTACAGTGGTGGTACTTACACAATCACACTAGATAGTGCATTAGATGGCGTATCTGCTTCTGATAGATTAAATATCAAGCTAGATAACTGGAACGAACTTATCACAATTACAAACGCTGACTCAAATAATTGGAAAGAATTTGCACTAGCTAAAAATTCTAAATTCACAAAGTTTAAAATAATTCTTACAGGGTCAGACGTAACAGTAGAAGAATTTATCGTAAACAATGAAGCATTTAAAAAGATTAAAAGTTAGCAAATAATATATGGATACAAACACTAAAAAATTTGGGGACGGAGCAGGAAATCTCTACAATACACAAGCAGAGGCTTCTTTGGCATATTCCGCAAACCCAATAAAACCAATTAAAGCCATCAGTGCAGACACAATAGACAGCACAACAAAGCCCCTTAACCTACCAGAGCCTACACCAACCCCAACTCCTGAAGTAACACTACCTGAAACTAGCCCACTAGATGCAGAGCGTACTCGTATACAAGCGGATAAAACACAGCAAGAAAGTGGCATATCTTCACTCTTAAAAGAAATGGGTATAGTAAGTGGCAAGGAAGCTACATACGCAGACCAACTAGGGGCAGAAAAAGCACAGCAAGAATACGACAGATATTCTAGTGAGATTGAAGCAGAAAAAAACAGTGCAAATAGAATGATAGAGAATATCCGAAAGAATAATCCAACTCGTGCATTAAGAGGTGGTCAATTAGATTTGATTGCTAACATTGAGAGAGAGAGTCTAGCAAAACAAGCAGACCTCGCTATTCTTGGAAACGCAGCAAAAGGAAGATTTGATACAGCTACATCTATCGCAAAAAGAAAAGTAGAAAGCGAACTAGCCCCACTAAAAGCAGAATATGACGCTCGCAAGTTTATATACGACAACAACAAAGAACTATTCTCTAAAGCAGAGCTAACAAAACTAGACGCTCTAGTAAAAGCAGAGGAAAAGAAAATAAATAAAGAAGAAGAAAGATTGACTAAGGGTAATGAGATGATAATAAATGCTCTACAATTTGGTGCTCCACAATCTGTAATAGATAAAACAAATGAGATAATTAAAAAGGGTGGCAGTGTTGTGCAAATTGCTCAATCATTGGGTAAATACAATAAAGATATTGATATGGAAGTTAAAAAAGCTACAATTGCTAAAGCTTGGGCAGACGCTAAAAAGTCTGATACAACTCTAGGAAATCTAACAGAAGCACAGCTAAAACAAATAGACACTAGCCCGCAAGGTAAAAAACTTGTATCTCTTTCTGGTTTGTATCAAAAATCTCAAACATATAAAAACCTACTAGACACATACGGATTTAAAGTCGCAGGTGCAGAAAAAGCTAGATTAGACCAAGCTTATGCTGATTTGAAGATTGCATATAAGGAGGCAGCTAACTTGGGTGCATTGACTGGTCCTGACGTCCTATTGCTAGAAGAAGCTATCAAACCAGCTTCAGGTGCTACAAATCTATTAAATTACAAACTATCTGGCGGTAAAGCAGGTGTATCTAGTGCTATTGATGGTGCATTATCTAAAGCAAGAGCTGAAGCATTACAAAACTTCAAACAATTAACTGCTCGCAAACCAGAATACAGAGGTTCTGAATATGTAACATCACTGATTACACCTTTTGCTAAAGAATATTCAACAGTAGATGTTGATAATGTTGGAGCAGGAGAAATTATACAGACAGAAGACGGAATATTATTAGAGTCTCTAGGAGGCGGTAAATTTAGCCCACTATAATATGAAAACAATATATACAGCAGAACAATTAAAAAGTGTTTATGGAGAGCCTAAAAATCTACCCGCACAACAACCAGAACAAAAACAAGATGGTCTTTTGAAAACAATAGCTAAAGATGTAGCAGGTACTTTGGTTGTCAGACCAGTTGCCAGAGCAACAGAAGCGGTTACAAGACTAGCTGCTCCTGAAAGTGAGGCAGCTAAAGGATATGAGCAAATGCAAGCAGAGGGAGAGTCTCAAAATATAGGTGGCATAGAAGTTGCTCCAGTTAAAGTTTTTGGAGAAGGTGGCGGACGTCAAATAGCAGGAGAAGCACTACAAACAGCTTCATATTTATTCCCATATGGGAAAGCAGCTAAACTAGCAACACCAGCACTAGGTAAAGTAGGTGGAGCTATGGCTTCAGGTGCAGCAGGCGGATATGCAGCAGATGTTGGTATGGGATTGCAAGATGAAAATCAGACAGTGGGAGAGGCATTAACTCCTGGATTAGGTACTGCTCTAGGAGCAACTATCCCAGCAGTAGCTCCAGCAATAAGAGCAACTGGCAGAGCTACATCTAAACTAGGAAGCAAGACAGCAGAGCTAGCAATACCTACATCTACAAGAGAAGCAGGTATTCTTCAAACATATAAAGCAAATAATCCATTCTTTACTAGAGTTGCAGATGTATTAAAAGGTGCAGAAAAAGCTCCTACAACAGCAGGTAAAACAGTTGTTGAAAAAGGTTTGATGGGTACAAAATCTATGATAGGAGTACAATCAAAAAGAGCAGCAAATAAACTATGGCAAGATGTTATTTCTCCACGTCTGAAAGCTTCAGAACAAGCAGTTGATTTAGATGGATTTTTCAATAAAATACAAGACGATATTATAAACACTACACCAGAGGCTTCAAGACAGAAAGCCCTATTGAACGCATTGCAATCATTTAAAGATGATTATGCAGGTATAAATTCAGTATCATTGGAAAAGTTGCAAAAATTAAAGGAAGGTTGGGCAGAGTTTATTCCTGAAAAGGCATATAGAGGAGAAAATATTGCTGGTGCAGCTAACCAAGTGCGTAAACTTCTTGCAAATGAGTCTCGCCAAACAATCTACTCACAATTAGGAGATGATGTAAAACAAGCATACTTTGATTATGGAAATCTACAAGGATTACAGAAGATGGGTCAAGTTGCGATGACAGGTTCTAAACTAAAAGGCGGGGCAGGTAGTTTCATATCTGAATTGATGAGCCAAGCAGTAACACCAGTCGCAACTATTGGAGGACAAGGCATATATCGTATCGGTAAGGGTATTGAATTTGTGGGTAATCTAGGTGCAAAAAATCTAGGCGAGGCACTAGGAGTACAAGGAGGACTAAAGTTTCCTGGAGATGCAGCAGTAGATAATATTGGTGCTAGAATAAAGAAAACTCAAGAAAAGAGTTTACCAATAAATACACAAACTAGCCAAACAATAAAGCAACCTATAAAAAATTCTACCATATCCCATAAGTCTACTACTGAAAGTTTAAAAGTCAAGGGAACTATCCCAGAAAATAGCCCTAGACTAATAGAACCAGATAAATCTCTGGTTGGAGAAAATGCAAAAGTACAAGAACTTTCTATTACTAAATACCAGAAAAATGCTCCACAGCTTACTGAACAATATATAAAAGACAATGGTAAAGTAATAAACACTGATGAGGCTCGTAAACTATTTAAAGATGTAGGATACAAAGGAAGTAACGCAGCAGCAGTTCAAGAAGCGGCATCTGCTGTGTCAAAAGATGCTTGGCAAAAACTTTTAAATACTTCAGATAAACAAGACGTGCTAATTTATTCAGGTGGTTCAGGTACAGGAAAAACATCTGCGGTTAAAAATATATTTCCTAGTGAAGTATCAGACGCAGGTGCAATATTAGATGGTAATCTGTCTTCTATTAAGTCTGCAAAATCAAGAGTAACTGAAGCAATAAACGCAGGAAAGACACCACATATAATTTATGTATATCGTGAACCAGTTGATGCTTGGATAAATGGAGTAGTCAAAAGAATGAAAAGTAATGTAGAAGAAGGAGGCAGAGTTGTACCACTTTCAGTGTTTTTAGAAAACCATAAAGGAAGTTACAATGTAGTTAAGGATATGTTGGGTTCTGGTGTAGATGTAAAAATGGTAGATAATTCACTTGGTAAAGGTAACCAAAATGTGCTATCATTAGATAAGTTTAATGCGATTAAATATTCTGATAATTTAAAAAATGAGCTATTAAATAAAACAAAACAATTATATGACAACAAACAAATTACAAAAGAACAATACGAAGCTCTCATCAAATAGTAGCTGGAAAGAAATAGCTTCTAAGATAAAAAGTCTTAAATCTACTAAAGATTATGGTGTTGTAACAATAAATGCTTTAAAGAGAGACAAATAGTAAACTTGACAATACAGAAAAATCTGTGTTGTTTTGTTATAATAGTGTAAATAAAACTTGACACATAAATCAGCAGGATATATACTCTATATGTAGCTGGGCTAGTCACCCTCTCAAACATTAAAAGATTTAAATTATTACTTAACAAACTAAATATGATATATACAAAAGAAGAATTAAAAAAAGAAAACCTAAAAATTGACCTACGAGAAATAAACCATATACTTGAAACTAAACCAAATATTATGGCTAGTGAATACGCAGAATTATCTTTAGCAAAGCGTATTATTATAGAAAAACTTATGGGTTACAATGATACACCATTACAAAGACAAGTAGCTAACTTACATAACTAATATGAATAAACCACTATACAACTGGCTAGATAAAGTAGAAGGAAAGAAAATTGGCACTACTATAAAAAATATCAATAAAGAGAAAGTGCGGCAGAATAGTAAATCTACTAAAGATTATGGATTAGTAACAATAAATGCACTACGTAGAATGAAATAAAATGAACCCAATACAAGACCTGAAAGATTATCTAAAAGATAAGAATATTACAGAAGCATCTAAAAAACTAGGGGTATCACGCCAGACAATATACAACTGGCTAAAAGGTACTCATAGTTTTAGTCTAAAAAACTGGGAAAAAATAAGGTAAATCCGACCATTATGTCATATTATATAATTATTTAATATGAACGAAGATAACCTAAAACAATTCCAAAAGCTAGCTAGTATTCTCAATACAGATAAAATTATTACTAAAGACCAAATAGAGGAGGTTTTAGTCGGTATAACAGCTATAATGGTTTCTTTTAAGCGTGATAACGAAGAACTCACTAAAGGGACTAAAAAACAAGTAGAAGATTTATTCAATCAGATAATAGACCAATATAATCTTACTTTAGAGAAAGCAAATACTGGCATAGATGAAAAAATAGGTATAACTGCAAAAGAACTAGAAAAGAAAACTAAATCTTTTGACAAGAAAATTAAAGAGGTAAAGGCACTTCTTGAAGAAATAAAATCAATAGAGGTAAAAGATGGAAAAGACGCAGATGAGGAAGTAATCGTTACTAAAGTCCTAGAAAAAATAAAACTCCCAGAACAAAAGGAGGTTATTTTAGATACTCCACAACAGATAGCAGAAAAACTAGAAAGCCTAGAAGAAGATGAGCGATTGTCTATTGACGCTATTAAAGGTATAGAAATATTCGCTAAAGGTGTTGATTTAGAGCAATTACAAAACAATATGCTCAATAATATCAGAAATATTCCTCGTGGAGGTGGTGGTTCTGGTGGAGTAGAAGTTTTCTCTAACGGTACTAAAATAGGGTCTGGCTCTGCTCTTAATTTCGTAGGTGCAACAGTAACTAACACAGACGGACACACAATAAATATAAATATCCAAAGTATCACTGGTGAGGGTTCTCCATATTACCTAACATATTGGGACGGCACTTCTTCTGTAACAGGAAAAAGTAACTATTCTTTCAATCCTGACAATAATTCTATTTTGCAATCAGGAGTTATTTCTTCTGATTATGGATATAAAATTGAATACGATGATAGCTCTTATCTGGAAACAGGAGCAGGATACTTTACAATGCTCACTAACACAGATAACCCTATATATTTAAGACTTTTATCTGCTAATAGTGATTATGTAGGAATAAGAAAAGGGAACTCTGCTGATAGTTATACAAGTTATTTTGAAAGTACTGGGGACGGAAACGTATCTTTCATTGCTGGAGCAGGTGGTACTGAATATCAGTTTTACGATACATTACCTGACCAATACTATATTGGTACAGACACAGGTACTACTATATTGAGGTCTGTTATTACTCGTATCAATGGAGACTTAGTGGTAAATGAAAAGATTAGAGCATTAAACTCATCTGGTATGATATTTGAAAGTAATTCTGGTACAGATGTTGCTCTGTTCGGTGCAGGAGGTGGGTCAAATGCTACTTTTTATGGAGGTGTGAATATTGCAGGCAATCTAGCGGTAGATACTGATGTTTTGTATGTAGATACTACTAATAATAGAGTAGGTATAGGCACCACGAGTCCATCAAATTCTTTGCATGTTAAGAATTTATCTGCAGAACCTGTGTTAGTTGAAGGTGCAAACGGTAATACTTACCTAAGTGGTTATTCTTTAGATTTCACTAGAAATTCTGCAAACTATATTTGGGCAAAAACATCAGGTGGAGATTT